>ENA-UPAD01000416-UPAD01000416.1-bioreactor-metagenome-genome-assembly--contig:-NODE-416-length-60050-cov-12.055888_pt1 | contig 60050 bp, 47 predicted proteins | sample MGYA00238179_ERZ772710 | MGnify/ENA primary metagenome ERZ772710 (study PRJEB29004, sample SAMN07631245) | bioreactor metagenome | isolation source: Switchgrass digestor | place: USA: Dartmouth...
GTATAAGGTTGGCAGAGGTCTTACAAAAAAACCTAAGATTACTTGACGCGATCCACTTCTAACTCCCGTCTTGCATCTTGATGGGTTATAGTGTATAATTATTATCAAGCTAATAAGCTCTCTAAACTAATTTAGTCATTCAAAAAATTTTATAATTAAAAAACAAGTACAATGTAGTATTTGTTTTTATGTAAAAGGCAACGTTGCCCTTATATCTACGCTTTTAAAAGCGTGGGTTTAAGGGCTATTTTTTTAAATAAGGGGCGATTTTATGGTAAATTGGAGAGGAAGTTTTTGTGTTCCGACAAGGATACATTATGGGTTAGGCTCTCTAGAGGTATTAGCTCAAATAGGTATCAAAAATGCATTGATTGTTTCAGACCCCTTTTTAGTAAAATCAGGAATGATAAAGAACGTAACAGAACAATTAGATAAGGCAAATATTAGCTATACAATCTTTAGCGATGTAGTTCCTGATCCTACCGTTGCGGTAGTTGTAAGTGGAGTTGCAGCAGCGCAGAAGATTTTGCCTGAAACCATTATTGCTTTCGGCGGAGGTTCTGCCATAGACACTGCCAAGGGCATACTCTATTTTTATGCTTGTATTAATGAGGAAAAAAATGAAGAGTCTAAGCCCAGGCTGATTGTAATACCGACTACCAGCGGCACAGGCTCAGAAGTTACTGATTTTGCAGTAATTACAGACGAGAAAGCAAAAGCCAAAATTCCCTTAAGAGATAAAAAATTAATGCCAAATCATGCGATTTTAGACGCAAATCTTGTGCGTTCATTACCCCCTACAGTAACGGCAGATACAGGGATAGATGTCTTGACTCACGCCATAGAAGCTTATGTCTCCACCCTGGCATCGGATTTTACAGATGCACTTGCCGAAAAAGCCATAAGAATAGTTTTTGATTATCTGCCGAAGTCTTATCAAAATGGCAATGATGATGAAGCAAGAGTCAGGATGCATGATGCCTCAACTCTGGCAGGTATGGCCTTTACTCACACGTCCCTAGGCATAAATCACAGCATGGCCCATGCCTTAGGAGGAAGATTTCACATACCTCATGGCAGAGCAAATGGCATACTTCTTCCTTATGTCATAGATTACAACAGCAAAGAAGAAAAAGCCGCTGCAAGATATGCCGAGATATCCAGACTTTTAGGACTAAACTATATGTCAGATATATACGCTGCAAAAGAGCTCAGAAATATGGTTATAAAGCTTAAAGAAAATCTAGAAATGCCGTCGTGTTTTAAGGAAACCGGAATTCCTGAAGCAGATTTTTTAGCCAGCATAGAAGCTCTTGCGGCAACAGCTATGAGGGATTCTTGCACGCAAACAAACCCCAGGGTGCCAACCCAAGAGGATTTAGAAAAACTTTTTAAGAAAGCCTATTACGGAAATTAATTTGGCGCACATGAGGCAGATTTACCCGCAAGGTAACCAGAAGACCAAGCCCACTGTAAATTAAAGCCGCCGCAGGCACCGTCTATGTCGATTATTTCACCGCAAAAGTAAAGACCTTTTACAAGCGTGGATTCCAATGTATATGGATTGATAGTTGTTGTATCCACGCCGCCTGCCGTAACCTGAGCGCTGGACCAGGATCTGGTGCCTGTAATTTTAAATCTCCAATCCGTTAAAATTTTTGCGATTTTAGCCCTTTCTGCCGTAGAAACATTGCAGACGGGCTTTTTTATTTCACCAATCCCTGCCTGCCTTAATATAACAGGTATCAGTCGCTTATTTATAAAGCCCACAAGACTAAAATCAAGAGGTTTTTCAGGCATATTACGAAAACGTTTTGCAAGAAACTCATCTAATTCATTTTCGCTCATATCATCTATTATTGAAACCTTAAGCACAGCTTCCTTTTTCGCATTTATTAATTCCCCTGCCTTACGGCTAATCTGCAAAATAGGAGGACCGGAGATGCCATAATTTGCAAAAAGTATGTCGCCTCTGTCTTTTATAAGACCTTTGCTGCCTTCCATAGCTTCGGCCGTTCCTACAAATTTTACCCCTTCAATCTGTTTAAAAAAATCCCCTTCAAGTTTTAGCTGCACGAGGGCAGGAAATATATCAACTACAGGGTGGCCTAATTTTTTCGCAATCTCAAATCCATTTCCGTCTGAACCGGAAGAAGGCATGGCTTTACCGCCACAGGCAAGTATTACTTTGCTTGCTTCTAAAATTCGCCCATCTTCAAGCCGGAGCATAAAGCCTCGCTTTGTTTTCTTTATGTCTTTGATAAAAGTATTGCATATGATATTTACGCCTGCTCGATTCAGCTCATATAAAAGGACGTCTAAAACGCTTGAAGCTTGATCAGACATAGGAAATACCTTTCCTGCGTCTTCGATGCGGGGAACAATACCTAATTTTTCAAAAAAGCCCATGGTTTGCTGTACATTAAAAGCCGACAGTGCGCCATAAGCAAATTCCGGATTTTTGCCATGATAATATTTTATATCTGTATTTACATTAGTGTAGTTACACCTTCCGTTGCCCGTAGCAAGGATTTTCTTGCCTATTCGCGGATTGCGTTCCAATATAGTAACATTTGCGCCGCTGTAGCGAGCTGAAAGGGCTGCCAATATGCCGGAAGCTCCGCCTCCCACAACATATATTTTTGCTGTATCTGTTTTGGACAATGATTTTCTCTCCTTTATGGTAGCATAATAAATATTTAGAAATACTCATTGACAGCGAAAAAAAATAATAGTATAATAAAATCAAGCTAGAAGAAAGCGTTTAGACACGCCTATGTTCCTTGTAAAGCTGAATAAACTTTAGGATAAAAGTAAATTCTTCGGTACTGCAGTCGGCCAAAAGTTCAAGAGCTGACCGGACCCGAGGATCGTTTAAGAGTTCCCTTATTTCAGGATTCATAGATTTCAATGTAGACGTAAGCTCATCATCCTCTGAAACAAAAAAGCACGGCGAAAGGGAAAGCGCTGCAGCGATTTTTTCTAGAGTTTTAATAGAAGGCTCTACCTTTCCGCTTTCAATCTGACCTATAAGACCGGTAGATACTCCGGCTTTCTTTGCAAGCTGTGCTTGGGTGATATTTCGCTCCCGCCGTATCTTTTTTATCTTGTAGCCGACAAAACTGGTGGAAGCCATGAGAAGTTCCGGTTCTACATCTAAAGCGGCGGCTATATTCTTCAAAGTAGAAAGCGCCGGCATTACCTTGCTGTTTTCAATTTGGCAAAGATAGCTTGGCGAGATATTGGCCTTTTCAGCAAGCTCGCTAAGAGACATGCCTTTTTCCTCTCGAATAATAGAAATCTTTGCTCCAAGTCCGCTGGTATTTGCCGGACTGGTTGGAGAAAGAAGTGCATCACGAGAAATATTCAAGGCTTGCGAGATTTTTTCAAGGGTCTCCAATGAAGGCTGTTTCTTGCCTCGTTCAACTTCACTAAGGTAAGAAACTGAAAGACCCGTCTGCCGGGCCAAATCTTCTAATGTCATATTTCGCTTTTGACGAAGGCTCCGAATAATTTTGCTCTCTATCATAAAAACTGCATCCTTCCATAATAATTTAAAAATAATATTACACTAAACCTTTAAGGGGTTTTCGCAAAATATAAATTATACTATAATAGTAGTATAGTATAACCACAAAAACAGGTCAAGAAAAATAAAATAGTTTCCAAAGGAGGAAATTTAAATGAAACCTATAGTTGTTACAGACGATAATTTTGAAAGTGAAGTCCTTCAAGCAAAAGGTAAGGTGCTAGTAGATTTTTGGGCAGCTTGGTGTGGCCCTTGCCGCATGATGAGTCCTGTTATTGAGGAGATAGCCGCAGAATATCCCGGAATTAAAGTCTGCAAATTAAACGTAGACGAAAATCCCAATACCGCTTCAAAATTTGGAATCATGAGCATACCCACACTTATACTTTTTGAAGACGGAAAGGTAGCTAAAAAATTAATAGGATTTAGACCAAAACAAGAATTAGTAGCTGAAATAGGACTATAGATAAAAAACCAAAAGACCAGCCGTCCAAGCGTTTATGCTTAGGTATGGCTGGTCTTTTTATAAGCGGTTATTAATTCAAGCCCCTGGCTTCTTTAAGGATTTTTACCACTTCATCCTTTTTTAGAACTTTGCCAAAGGAGACAACTTTGCCGTCTACTACAAGAGCGGGCGTGCTCATTACTCCATAAGATGCTATCTTACTAAAATCTGTAACATGGTCGATTTTATCATCCATGCCCAACTCGGCCAAGGCTTGCCGCGCAGCTTCTTCTAATGCATTGCACTTTTTACATCCTGAGCCAAGTATCTTGATGCCGCCTTCAGTCTTTTTCTCCTCAGCTATTTTCGTGTTTTCATCGCTGCAATCACAGTTGCAGCAGCAGGGTTCAACTTCCTCTTTTTTCTTTCCAAAAAATTCCATAATATTCCCTCCGCCTCTCATATAAATATATATTGAAATATATTAAAGATATATCCGACTAAAATAATGCCAAAAGTACAAATCCCTATAAAAACTGTCAACAATCTGGGTTTTATAGCCTTGCGCAGCATTATCATGGAAGGTAGGCTCAGTGTAGTTACCCCCATCATAAAAGACAGCACTGTTCCAAGCTGCGCTCCCTTATAAAGCAGTGCTTCTGCGATAGGTATGGTGCCAAAGATATCCGCATATATTGGCACTCCTATCAATGTTGCTATAATTACGCCAAAAGGATTGTTATCGCCCAGTATATTTTCTATAAAGCTTTCAGGTATCCAGTTGTGAATAATTGAACCTATGCCTACTCCGACTAAAATATAAGGAAAAACTCTTTTAAATGTGCTCGAAACTTGCTCTCTTGCATATAGCAGCCGCTGGCTTTGAGTCAAATCAGGAGATTCAATGTCTACTCTGCCGGCCTTTACAATAAACTCTTCAATATACTTTTCCATTTGCAGCTTTTCTATGAGCGTGCCGCCTGCCACAGCGACAACAAGACCTAGAACCACATAAGCAAGGGCGATTTTTGTTCCAAAGATACTCATCAGCAACACAAGACTGCCCAAGTCCACCATGGGAGACGAGATCAAAAAAGAGAACGTAACACCCAGCGAAAGACCTGCGCTTGTAAAACCAATGAACAGCGGAATAGATGAACAACTGCAAAAGGGCGTTACCGTCCCTAGAAGTGCCGCCATACAATTTGCCCATATGCCGCTGAATTTTCCCATAATCTTTTTACTGCGTTCCGGAGGAAAATAACTTTGTATATAGGAAATTATAAAAATAAGGATACACAAGAGAAAAGTAATCTTTAATGTGTCATACAAGAAAAACTGAAGACTGCCGCCTACTTTGCTTTCTATATCCAATCCGAACCTTACTAATATATTTCCAATCAATGTATTTAGCCACTTAAGACCCAGGACCTGATTTTGAATAAAATTCCATGCCATCAGCATCTGCACTCCTTATTGCTTTTGCAACAAGACAGAGATGCAATATAGCTTTGAAAATCGTAGAATGTATCACAGTTTAGAGAATAATAGCACCACTTTCCTTCGCGACGGGCATTTACAAGGCCTGAGTCGCAAAGCACCTTCATATGGTGGGATAGCGTAGGCTGCGTAATATCAAACTTTTCCAGTAGTTTGCATGCACATTTTTCGCCATCTGAGAGCATCTCTACTATCTGCAGGCGGTTAAAGTCCCCAAGGGCTTTACATATTAAAGCAGCATCTTTTTCTTCCATGAATTACACCTCATATTGATTGATATCTATCTAATAAGGTAATACATATATAGATATTTGTCAATATGTTTGCGAGTTGCGAATATCGTCAGCTAAATGCAAAAACCTTTATAAATAATCGTAAGCAAGAAGCGTGTATATTAAGTTATGTTCATAGACTGTCTTCTGATTGAGAAAATCTTCACAAAATCGAGAAAATCGCAGATATATCGTTAAAAATTAAACAAACTGTAGCAGAATGGATATATTTAAAGGTAGTTGCATTTTGTATAATTGACATGCAAGTTATATAATAAATACAGAGAATGTGAAAACAATCACAAGGAGGTATTATTATGTGGGAGCTTACCGTAAATCCTAATAAAGTTTTTGAGCTAAGATGTAAGAACACAACATATTTTGGAGTTGGAGCAATCCACAAGATTGCTGATATCTTAGATAACTTTAAAGAACATAAAATAACTAAGATTTTGTTTGTCACCGGAAAAGGTTCTTATAAAGTTAGTGGAGCATGGGATATAGTAAAACCGGCATTAGATGAGAGAGGTTTTGAATACAAATTATATGACAAAGTAGGCCCTAATCCAACAGTAGATATGATTGATGAGGCGACAAAGCTAGGCAGAGAAATGGGAGCTGAAGCCATAATCAGTATCGGCGGCGGCAGTCCTGCCGACACAGCAAAAAGCGTATCAGTTCTATTAAAATATACCGATAAAGATGCAAGACAGCTCTACACTCTAGAATTTGTTCCGGAAGAATCTGTTCCGCTTGTTGTGATAAACTTGACCCATGGCACAGGGACAGAAGTCGATAGATTTGCCGTTGCAACTATTCCCGAGAAAAACTATAAACCGGCTATCGCTTATGAATGTCTGTACCCAAGGTTTGCTATAGATGATCCTGCTTTAATGAAGAATCTTTCAAGAACTCAGACCATAGCAGTTACAGTAGATGCCGTAAACCATGTTATAGAAGCAGCTACTACGAAAGCAGCCTCTCCTTATAGTATTTTAACAGCCAAAGAGACCATAAGGCTTGTGGCAAGATACTTACCTATTGTATTAAAAGATCCGGAAAATTTAACAGCTCGCTATTATTTACTATACGCATCACTTCTTGCAGGAATTTCGTTTGATAACGGATTGCTGCATTTGACACATGCGTTAGAGCATCCGCTTAGTGCTGTAAAAGGCGATCTTTCCCATGGATTAGGTCTGGGCGCTATCTTGCCGGCAGTAATTGAGACAATTTATCCTGTAGAAAGTGAAGTACTGGCTGATATACTATACCCAATAGTTCCTGATTTACAAGGACTCCCGGCTGAGGCAGAGTATGCTGCTTGCAGGTTCGAAGAATGGCTGTTCTCGGTAGGCTGCACCGAGAAACTATCGGATCTTGGATTTACTGAAGAGGATATACCTAAATTAGTAGAACTTGTAAAAACAACACCATCATTAGACGGCCTTTGCGCTATGTCTCCTGTTCCTGCTACTGATAAAGTTATAACCGATATCTTTACTAAATCATTAACCCCCATGCATGCCTAGTGACAATCTAGCACTTAGAAATACCCTCGGAAACGGGGGTATTTTTTGCAATTCTGGTGAAATAGTTATTCGGTCGATGCGGATTATGTATCTATTGACACTATTTACCTTCTACCTTATAATGTAAGTTACAAATGCAAATCCTTTGCAATTAGAAAAGGTTATTAAAACCAAAGTCCAGGGAGGAAAGCCTGTTGAAGAAAACAAAAACTATTTTAGTATTATTTTTAGCTGTATGCCTTGCGGCTTTTGCGGCAGGATGCGCCAAAAACGAAGATGCAGAAGAAGCAGAACCGGAAGATCAAGCAAACCTTAAAATTTACACTACATTTTATCCTATTTACGATTTTACCGAGAAAATTGTAGGCGATAACGCCAATGTGGAAAATCTCATTCCTACAGGGGTTGAACCTCATGACTATGAACTTTCTCCAAAACAGATGGCAAAGATTTACGACGGCGATATTTTCATATATTTAGGCGAAAGCATGGAGCCTTGGGCTGCAAAAATTGCAGAAGATTTAAGTAAGAATGGCGTAAAGGTGCTGGAAGTCGGCACAGATCTTATAGAAAACAATGATCCCCATATATGGCTGGACCCTGTTTTAGCAAAGGAAATGGCACAAAAGATTTTTGAAGTAATTGCCGCAGAAGACCCCGAACATGAAGAAATATACAAAGAAAATCTTGAAGCTCTTTTAAAAAAATTTGATGAACTTGATAAAGAACTGCTTGAAGTAACATCAAAAAGCTCAAAAAAGGATGTTGTTACTTCTCATGGGTTTTTAGATTATATGGCGAAAAGATACGGCTTTAATCAAATATCTATAGCAGGCCTTTCGCCTCAAGACGAACCATCGCCTAAAAAGATAGCCGAGATCGCGGATATATGTAAATCGAAGAATATAAAGTATATTTTAGTAGAAAAAGGTTCATCCTCAAAACTACCTGAAACAGTAGCAAATGAAATAGGGGCACAGATTTTAACTATAAATCCCTTAGAAACACTGTGGCCTGATGAAATAAAGGCAGGAGAAGATTATTTTTCCATTATGGAAAAAAATTTAGATATTTTAAGGCAGGCGTTAGAATATGAAGGGCAGTAATGCTTCATGCATTGATTCTTGCGGCAAATTAAAAGCAAAAGCCGGTGACGAAATGGAAAGAAAGTTAGAGATAGATAAATCTGCCGACGTAATAAGGCTTGAAGGTGTTTCCTTTTCCTATAATGGCACACCGGTTTTACGTAATATAAATTTATTAGTTGAAAAAGGTGAATTTCTTGCAATTCTCGGCCCCAATGGCTCGGCAAAGTCAACGCTGCTCAAAATCATGCTGGGCCTGCTTGTGCCTAAGGCCGGTGAAGCTAAGATATTCGGCCGGAAAATCAAAAATTTTAAAGAGTGGAATAAGATAGGCTATATATCCCAGCATGCATCAAATACCAATATTTCTTTTCCGGCAACGGTGATGGAAATCGTATCTTCCGGCTATTATCCGGGATTTGGAAAAATATTTAACAAAAGCAAGATAAAAGAAGCAGCCGAAAATGCTTTAAAAGAAGTGGGGATAAGCCATCTTGCAACTAAACTTTTAGGGCATCTTTCGGGAGGACAAAGACAAAAGGTATTTCTTGCAAGAGCGCTTGTGAAAAAACCTGAAGCGCTTTTCTTAGATGAGCCTACTACCGGTATTGACGCAGCATCACAGCGGGAGTTTTATGAGCTCCTAGACAAATTTCATAAAGAAGGCGGAACTGTAGTAATGGTAACCCACGAAGTTGACGCGGCACTGAGGCTTGCGGATAAAGTAGGCTACATGGAGGATGGCGAAATATCAGTATATGAAAATAATGACAGTCTTTCAAAAATTTTGGCCTATAGATTGCTTGGCAAAAGTGCAAGGAGAGGTATTTAAATGGATATGTTAAGTTTCGATTTTATGCAGAGAGCTTTTGCGGCAGGAATCATAATAGCGCTTTTAGCGTCGATTATGGGTGTTTTTATAGTATTAAGACGAATGTCCATGATAGGCGACAGCCTGTCCCATGCGGCTTTAGCCGGAGTTGCAGGGGCTATGCTTATAGGCATTAATACATCTTATGGAGCCCTGGCGTTTTCATGCATTGCGGCTTTTTTAATTGAGGCAATAAGGTCATCGTTTAATAAATATGCTGAGGTAGCTCTGGCAGTGGTGCTTTCCGGAGGGATGGGGCTTGCGGCGGTGCTTATAAGCCTTGGAAAATCATTTAATGCAGATCTTATGTCTTATTTATTCGGTAGTCTGGTAGCCGTTTCTTCGCAGGATCTGATAATTATTTCAATATTAGGTTCCTTCTTAATGTTTTCTATGGTATTATTATATAAAGAGCTTTTTGCTGTAACTTTTGATGAGGAGACGGCAAAACTTGCCGGAATCCCGGTAAAAGCTGTAAATATTTGTTTTACGCTTATGACAGCGGTGGTCGTGACGCTCTCGATCAGAATAGTGGGAGCTTTACTGATATCCGCTCTTATTGTTATACCTGCTGCTGTCAGCGTGCAGCTTGCCAGAAGTTTCAAATCGACGTTTTTTATATCTGCAGTAGTTGCAGTTTTTTCTGTGATAAGCGGCCTTTATATTTCTTTTTTATTTGATTTGGCTCCGGGCGGAACCATCGTTTTAATTGCTGCGGCTATTTTGATGGTTGTTCTTTTGGTTAAAAAATTAAAAGGAGCCTTAAACTAATGGATACTGAAGAGATACTGAAAAAGCAAAAATTAAAAGTAACACCGCAGCGTAAGGCTATAATACAAGTGCTTCAGAATTCCAATTCAGTTTTAAGCGCTCAGGAGATATTTGCAGCAGTCATAGATGTAATGCCGAATGTTAATCTTTCGACAGTATATCGAAATATTGATGTGCTGCTCAAAAAAGGTGTTTTGTGTCGAATTACTTCTGAAGACGATAAAATTCTTTATGAACTTAGGCGAGAGAAAGGCCACCATCACCATATTATTTGCAAAAAGTGCGGTGCGTCAATACCTATTGATTACTGCCCGATGGAAGATATAGAAAAAAAGCTTGACAAAAAAGGATTTACGCCCACAGAACATCGATTTGAAATCTATGGCTATTGTGAAAAGTGCAGCAAAAAATTAAAAAAATGAGGGGGTTTTAATATAGTTGAACCGGCTAAAGTTAGTAGGAAAACTTTCTATTTTTATGCTGGTTGCATTAATGATACTTACAGGATGTAGTAAAGGGGAGAGTGCAAGTCCGGGAACTTCTAATACGCAGAACAACCCTTCCGGCACAAAAGAGACATCGTCCCAAGAAGATTCTGTGGTCTTGCCTGTCCAAAATACAGATAACGAAGACACCCAGGATGACTCAAAAAACGGCGATGATGTAAACACAGAAGAGGAACCGGCATTTAATATAGAAGAGGCAGAGCAAATAGAAGGCTGGAAAAAAATTATCGTCAAAGACTATGCTTATGTTACAGAAGACTGGGTCTCATATTCTTTTCGCGAAAATTCCCCTATAATTTCTTACTCCCTAGAATTTCCCTCCCAGTGGAAAGTAGAATATAGCATTTTTACCGATGAAAATGGCGAAAAAATAGGAGAACTTTTGCCGCCTGTGATGATGAAGGAAGGCCAGACTCTCCTTGACACCTGGAAGCCAAGCGATGATTATGAACTTATATCTAAAGAAGATATAAAAGTAGGAGAACTTACAGGCGTAAAAATAATTACGAAATCATATCCTTACGGAGGAGACATCGACGTATGGTATCCTCATACTTATTATCTTACTGATGGAAAGCGAGTCTTCATAATTAGTTTTTATACACTTGATATTGATTTACAAAAACAGGAATTATTCGATAAAATTATAAGTACTTTTAAATTTTTAGATTAAACCATCAAAATTCGACACAAAACATAAAGCGGAGCAAATAAATGCTCCGTTTTTTTGTATCCTGTTATCATCCTATATCTTACTTTCGTTCTAAGGACAGCAAAAAATTCTATTACAAAGTTTACAAATAAATCAGATAAAATTTTTCCGGGAAAGGAGGAAAACTGCGATAAGCGTTGAATATATAAATAAGTTACATTTTTCTCAAAGTACTTAGGTAATTTTGCTAAACATTAAAATAAAAATCCTCATAGGTAAACTAATCAAACATCAAAGTCACAAATTTCCATTCCTTATAGGCAATCTATGTCTGTTTGATTATATCAAAAATCGTGATAGATTGCAGCTTATTTTGTAAAAGTTTTTTTAAGTTTTTTTAAAAACCTTCTTGACAATTAGATTATTATGTTTTATGCTTAATGTAAAATTAAATAAAACAGCAAAGCCACAATAATAAGGAGGATTTAAATTGCAATTATGTCTATTGTTAAGAAATAGACAAAATGACAATCAAACTACTTTACCGTTGCAGTATAATCACTTAATTCAAGGAATGATATACAATAATATAGATGATGAACTCGCAGATTTTCTGCACAATAGGGGATTCACCTATAATGAACGCACGTTTAAAATGTTTAATTTTTCTAATTTATTTGGTAAATTCTCAATAGATAAAAAGAACAAATCAATCACCTTTTTTTCTGATATGAAACTGTATTTTTCATCTCCGATGGATGAGTTTTGCCAGTCATTTGGGAATTCCATTTTAAAGAAAGGTGAAATTGTTTTAGGAAAAAACAAACTACAGGTTAAAGAAATACAGTTTATTCCGACAAATACCAAAAGTAAATCTATCTTAGTACAAACTCTATCTCCGATAGTAGCCTATAGTACTTTTATAAAACCAGATGGAGGAAAATATACATGTTATTTTACGCCAAAGGAACCAATGTTTCAGGAATTAGTCAAAGAAAATCTAAGAAAAAAATGGCAGGCCTTTTATAATAGGCCGGCACCTGAAAGATTCGAAATTTTCCCAGTTGGCAATCATAAGCAAAATGTAGTTATTTATAAAAATACAGTTATAAAAGGTTCTAGCGGGTTATTTCGCCTGCGAGGCGATAGTGAACTTCTGTCCTTTGCACTAAGTGCTGGGCTTGGAAGCAAAGGCTCTCAAGGTTTTTCGTGCATACAAATAATAAATGAAGGGAGGTAAATTAAGCATATGATGGAATATACTTTTAAAGTCAGAAATAATTGGTGGTTGAATGCAGGATTAGCCGGATTATACCTTATAGCCGTAAAGGATGCGCTTCGAGATAAAAGAGAGGAATTAAATATTGAAGTTGTTCCAAAATCGATAGGACTTACATTTCAAGCTGAAAATATTGATGATTTGCGTTCTTTTCTCAGGGAATGCTATGAACATCTTGCAGGGATGTATTGGAATATCTCAAGTGCCAGCCAGCGAGAAAAACAGGAACTTGTAATATATGATAGAGAAAAAGATGAACTAAAAACAGCACCGCGACGAATGCCCATTCCGCCTATTCAAAAAGTGTTAAGCGCAAGAAGCTGGAAAGCCGAAGGAGAAAAATATGAAAATTTGCCTGAATCTCTCAAAAAACGAGTTGATGAGTTTTTAAGCCAAACAAATAAAAAACTGTGGGGTAAAGATGAAAAACTTCTATATGAGCCACCTATTTGTCACGATACTGAAATCAAGATTTTGCCAAAAGAAAAGAGTAAAAAGAAAACCTATACCTGCTGTATATGTGGCCAGGAACACACTGAGGTATATGATATAGCACAACCAATCTATTTCTTATTTGCAAGTGCTTCTGCTTCACGATCCTTTCATTCTCAGGCACGAAAACTCGATGCTGTTTGTTGGGAGTGTAATTTCTTATCAAAATTTGCATACGAGTGTATACACTATAAAACGGACAACGATACCATGATCATAATTTCTCCTAACTCACCCAATTTGAACCATTTACTCAAATTACAGGACAAACTTGGCTGCAGATCTGCTTTAAGAGCTTTTGATGATCAATACTTTCTAAAAAATATAGGGGTAAATAAAGATGAATTACTTTATTATGCTAATAAACCATATGAACTGCTTTGGGCATTCTATTTTGACGCCTATGATTTACTAAAAAGACAATATGACCTAAAAAATGAAAACGTGAATAGTAACATAAATTCATTTCTTCAAGAGCTAATCGGAGATATATTGGGAGCACCAACTGAAGTAGTTTTACTTTTCTTAGAAACTAAAGGGCAAACTTTTATAACTAAAGATTTAATCATTTACCAAGATACAGCATACATGTTTAGGCTATTTTCTGCACTAATGGAAAAAGATGTAAATTTAAAGCAAGTATTTGAAGATTTATACGATACAATGGAATCAAAAATTGAAAATAGGGCATTAAAGCGCAATGAAATACTAAAAAAGGTTCTAAATAAGCATCCTATCTTGCAGGATATGGAAGAATTTTGTTTTAGTAAAATAGTGAGCAATAACGGTTTTCTGCGTATGCGCAATATGCTGCTGTTTATCATGAATTATCAATTAATTATAAGGGGTGATAGCATGACTAAAGAACAGATTGAAGCTGCCGTGAATTTGGGAAAGCAGATTGTCTTGCAGGCAAAGCAAAAACTGAACAATGATGAATTTAAAAAAATTAAAGGCGATTTATTTAAGCTGAGAAAAACACGGACAGCAACAGATTTCTTGAACCAATTAAATAACTTGCAGTTTAGATATGGGATTTCTGTATCTAAACCAATACAAGAGGGATTAATCAACGATGTTAATTTTGAAGATTTTCGAGCTTACTGTATTTTAGGTGCATTGAATGTTTATAATGGTATCATGACAGATTCTAAAAAAGGAGATGTGAAAGATGGAGAAAATTAAGGCATTGACAATTACTTATTTGACAAAGGCAAGCTATGCTTCATTAAATGGTTCTGACAAAGAAGCAGATAACATTTCCAGCATAAAAAAGATACGTAAAAATGATGGGAAAGATTATCCATACTGTTCTTCACAAGCTATTCGGAGAGCGCTTAGAGAGCAACTTGCGGTGATGGGCTTTGAACTTTCTGAAGGAAAAGCCGGAGAGAAAGAGAAAGGTGCTGCTACTACGTTGTGTGATCCCAAAAACTATATCGATGATGATTTATTTGGGTTTATGGATGCGAAAAAAGAAACTGTAAAAAGAACAAGCCCGGTTCGCGTATCGCCGGCAATTGCTCTTAATCCATATCTAGGAGACATGGATTTTGGTACGAATTATATGTCTGTTTCTGCTGGGGGCAATCCCAACATATTTGAAACGGAAATCCATTCCGGATTTTATTGCGGGACTATTCTAATCGAGCTTGATAGGGTTGGAGAAGCTTCAAAGGGTGACCTTTACGAACTTAGCTTAAGTCCGGAAGAAAAAACTAAGAGAGTCCTTGCACTTTGCGATGCAATACAAAACCTTTGGACTGTAGGAAGGCAGAGCAGATTTTTAACTGATATGTCGCCTAAGATGGTTTGCGCAGCTATTATGCCTGTTAAAAATCCTATTTTTCTTGAGAGCGTAAAACTAAAAGGAGAAAACGATTTTGATGCTGAGCTAATCAAAAATACAGCAGAAGATTTTTCATCACAGATTTTGGCTCATACATTTGGAGAAAGAAAAGGTTTCTTTGATTTAGATCATGACGGGTTTGTGCCAATCGGAGAAGCCTTTAAAGAAATCAGAAACTGGATTAGCGAAGTTTATTAAGGAAAATTCATTAAGCAAAGGGAGGGAAATGAATTTGAAAGGTATAAGCATAGAAGTTGAAGCAATAAGTGCTTCATTTCGAGAAGCGGCAGGACAGTTGTATCATGAGACACTCCCTTTACCCCCTCCTAGCACCCTTGCGGGATTTGCAGGAGCAGCAATGGGCAAGAGTTTTGAAGAAACTCTCAGCTTTTTCAAAAGGTATCATATTGGGGTCGGATGCCAAGGGAATTATCAAGGCAAAGGCCGCGACCTCTGGAATTATGAGAAGATAAAAAGTGGCGGCAAATCAGGCACAGATATAGTTATCAGAGAGTTTTTATATGAATTTCGTGGCAAATTGTTTTATATGTGCGAGGACAAGGAAATAGCAAAAGAGCTATATAATGCTTTTACAGCACCTTATTACGGACTAACCTTAGGCACAAGCGATGATATTGCAAAATTAAGCAAGGTAACATGGCACGATGATTTAAAAATAGGTAAAAGCTCAGAAATAGATAATACCTGGATTTATGGCGATCAATTGTCTAATCTTGAATTAGACTGGGAAAAAATAAGTAAGACTCCTATTGCAAAAACTATAAAACCAGCAATAGTTAAATTACTACCTGTAGATTATACATTTGAAACTGATGGTGCTCGACAAGCTTGTTCATACCAAACTTTTACCTTTTTGGGAGACAATCAAAAGCCTACTAATCCGGTTTCTGTGTATTTTTTTGATGATACAGTAGTTTCTTTGTGCTATATATTTAATGAAAAAGGAAATGAATAAATAATGTATTACGCTAAGCCTATAAATGGTGAAAAAGGTTCATACTACTATCATGTTAGCAAAGTCTATGAAACCTTTGAAAATGAGTTAAAAGAAACACTAAAATATTTAACTCCATTGCTTAACCGTTGTGGAGAGACGCCGGAGCAATATGAGCAAAAAATGAAAATTGCAATTCTAATGCATGATTTTGGAAAGTTAAATTGCAACTTTCAAGAAGTTATGCGAACTATTATCCGGGGAGAAAAAGTAAATAAAAAGTATCACTTTCGACATGAATTACTTTCGTTTTACTATATGCTGCCTTTTGCAGGTGAGTGGAAAAAGCAAAAAGCGGATTTTGGGTATCCGCTTTTTGCGGTAATATCGCATCACAAACAAATAGATCAAAGATTTGATAGTTTTGAACGAGAATTTAACAAAAAGAACTGGCCATTACTTAGCAATGAGGAAATCGAATATGGTTGTAAACTATTAGATGAATACCATGGTATAAGGCCACAAATACCTTTGAATACAGAAAGTTTTCCACTAACAATAAAATTAATTTTAGAGAACATATTTAGTTTACTGAGTATGGAGGAAAGAGGAGCATTTAAAACCATCAGTCGTTATGACCTACGTTTACTTTACGCTATTGCTAAAGGCCAACTCCAATATTGTGACTGGATGGCATCCTCGGAAGAAGAAATCCGAAAGTATACACTTACTCAAGATGAGCTAATTCAAAGATTAAAGAAAAAATTAGAAGAAGAAGGCAGAACTTACGTAGAAAGACCGTTTCATAAAAAGTGTGCTCAAGCCCAGGGTGATGTAATAGCAATAGCACCTACAGGTTCAGGAAAGACTGAAGCATCTCTTTTGTGGGCTGCGCAATTTGACAGCAAGAAGATAATTTTTTGTATGCCTACTAAAGTAACTTCCAATAGTATTTATGAACGTATGAAAAAATATTATTTTAATCCCAAGGTTTGTGGCTTGAGTCATTCTGGCGCAAACACCTATTTTGCACTACAAGAAAATGATGCTTTACCATCGTTTACGCTTCTACACGGAAAAGCCCTCATACCCTCTGTGATGGTATCTACCGTCGATCAAATTTTAACAAGCGGTTTTAACTCTACATTATGGGGTTTAAAAGAATATGCTCTAATAAACAGTACAGTAATTTTCGATGAAATCCAGTCATACGACACCTTTACATTAGCGCTTATTACTCAAACTATTAAAAAAATAAAGACATTAGGCGGTAGGGTTATGTTAATGAGCGCTACATTTCCAAAGTTTTTGTTAAAACATTTTCAAGATTTATTAGATATAGAAAAACCCATTATAGCAGAAGAATTAATGGATAGAAAATCGAACACTTGGAGATATATTGAAAAGAATTTAGAAGATATTAGAGATGAAATAGAAGAATACTTACAGCAAGGTAAAAAAGTTGCATTAGTAGTAAATGATATAGAAACTGCAAAAAGAGAATATGATTACTGGCATGAAAAAAATGAGTCGCTTCGTGTCTTGTGTCTACATTCCGAATTTACGATGGAAGATAGAATTAAAAAAGAAGCTTTGTTATTAGAAGGAAGCAAGGATTATCAATTAGTTATTGCTACACAAGTCTTAGAAGTATCTTTAGATGTAAGCTTTGAAATTATGTTCTCGGAATGTGCTCCTATTGACAGTTTGGTACAAAGAGCAGGACGCTGCAACCGTCACTTAGAATTTGAAAATTCGGAGTTTATTGTCTTTGATCCGTCGGAGATAAGTATAAAATATGTTTATAAAGACTCAAGAGCAATTTTAGAAAAAACTCAAATGATACTGAAATTAAAGCAAAAGAAATTAGCCGAGCGAGAAATTATAGACATGATTGAAGAAGTTTATGATGGGTTTGATATTTATGATGAAAATTATGAAGAAGGTTTGCAACTATATCAAAATATCGCAGATGAACTGTTTATATTTGATTTACCGATAGACGAAAAGCTTGCTACAAGACGATTTGATATCATAAAAGTAGCTATTATACCTACAATATTTAAGGAAAAAGTTGAAGAACTATATGAAGAAAAGGAGTATGCAAAAATACCCTTGTATGAAGTGCCCGTAACTTACAGCAAATATCGAAGGTGGATAGCAGCGACAAGAGTTGAAGACGAACAGTGTCCATTGCCTTTTTGCGAAGTGGAATATAGTGCGGAACGAGGAATTAAGTATGATGACAGTCCTTCTATCATATAACATGAAAACTTTTTTACCCCATGCCAGAAGAATTGCTGTTTTAAAAAAACGAAAATAGCAAGAAAGGTGATGCCTAATGTCTGCAGAAGATGTTAAAATTAATGGCACACTGATTTGGTACTATTGTGTATGCAAGAGAGAAGCTTGGCTGATAGCTCGGAGCATCGTGGCCGACCAAGAAAATGAATTCATAGAGATTGGCAGATTTATTCATGAAAGTTCTTACCAGCGTGAAAAGAAAGAGATGCAGATAGGCAATATTAAACTTGATATACTAAAGATGGACAATGGACAGATTGTGATAGGGGAAGTTAAAAAGAGCAGCAAATTTAAGCTTGCAGCAAGAATGCAGTTGCTGTTTTATCTATCAATTTTGAAAGAAAATGGAATATCGGCAAGAGGCGAACTTTATTTTCCAGAGGAAAAAAAGCGCGAAGAAGTTTTGCTAAATGAAGAGGCGTTAACTGAACTTGAACAAATGAAACGCGATATTTTAAGAATCATATACCTAGAACAACCTCCCGCAGCTAGAAAAATTCCATTTTGTAAAAACTGTGCATATGCAGAATTTTGTTTTGCTTAAGGAGGGTCTGCTGTGAAAAAACCTGTATACATATTTTCTAATGGAGAACTAAAAAGAAAAGATAATACATTGTTCTTTGAAAATGAAGAGGGCAAGAAATATATTCCGGTAAATGGCACAAGTGAAATTCACATTTTTGGGGAAGTAGATATAAACAAAAGGTTTCTTGAGTTTGCAACAACTTCAGAAATAATCTTACATTTTTACAACTATTACGGCTATTATGCCGGTACTTACTATCCAAGAGAGCACTTGAATTCTGGGTATATGATTTTAAAACAAGCTGAGCACTATTTAGATAACGAAAAAAGACTGGAATTGGCAAAGGAATTTGTTATTGGAGCATCAAAAAATATGAGACAAGCGGTAAGGTATTACATTAACCGTGGCAAAAATTTACAAGATATTGAAAATGAGATAAATAATCTTGAACAGCACATCGATGAATGTTTGCAGATAGATGAATTAATGGCGATTGAAGGTAATATCAGACAATACTATTACGAAGCTTTCGATGAAATAATACAAAAACCCGAATTTAGTTTTGTAGAACGAACCAGAAGACCACCAAAAAACAATCTTAATACCATGATAAGCTTGGGCAACTCACTCATGTATACTACGTGCCTTAGCGAAACATATAAAACACATCTTGATCCGCGAATAGGATTCTTGCATGCGACTAACTTTCGACGATTTACCTTAAATCTAGATGTATCAGAAATTTTCAAACCAATTATAGTGGACAGGGTAATCTTTACTTTGCTGGGAAGGAACATCATAAAAGCTGATGATTTTGAGAAAACCACCGATGGATTGCTTATGAAAGAAAAGGCCAAAAAAGCCTTTATACAGGAATTTGAAAACAAGCTAAGGACTACGATTAAACATAGAACGCTCGGCAGAAATGTATCCTACCGCCGTTTAATTCGTATGGAACTTTACAAATTGCAGAAACATTTAATAGGAGAAGAAAAATATGATGCATTTGTAGCAAGATGGTAATTCTTTATTAATATTTTGTAAAAATAAGTATTATTAAATCAAGTATTATGTTCTGCATATAAAATAGTTTAAAGTGTAATTGTTGCGTAAAAATACCCTTGCAGAAATGTCGTCGACCTCCAATAGTGCAAAAACCCCCGGAGATCGACGACAAATAAAAATTGCCTTCAAATAAAGAATTTATCTAGAAAAGAAGGACTTTTCGATTTAATGTAGAAATTGTTAATAGAAAATTGAACAAATTATTTTTCTCGCTCTTTCTTTATTTTTTACCCCAAATTACGGGTTTTTAGCCTACCTATAAGGGATTGAAACCTTCAGTTCCTTTTTGACCTGGTAACAGTAACATTTTGTTTTTAGCCTACCTATAAGGGATTGAAACATGGACATTCTCCGGAAGAAAATCGAAGACGAGGACCGTTTTTAGCCTACCTATAAGGGATTGAAACTGCCGGAGCTCCCGGATATCCCAAAGCAGAAACTCCCGTTTTTAGCCTACCTATAAGGGATTGAAACCCGTCCCATGTGACGTATCCCGGAGGCTGTTCCCCGTTTTTAGCCTACCTATAAGGGATTGAAACATCGTAGATGACCCTATAAAGAACAGGAAAGAAGCAGAGTTTTTAGCCTACCTATAAGGGATTGAAACAAAAAGGCAATATCCCCGCCAATCGGGTACCGGTCGGGTTTTTAGCCTACCTATAAGGGATTGAAACCTGTGCAAACTAACTTACAAACCTTTGGCAGAAATGGTTTTTAGCCTACCTATAAGGGATTGAAACTCGTGAATAATTTTCCTGGGATAACTCTCATCATGTTTTGTTTTTAGCCTACCTATAAGGGATTGAAACTAGCGATAGAACCGCAGGGCAGCAAAGAGGCCAGGGCAGTTTTTAGCCTACCTATAAGGGATTGAAACTACCTTTGCTGCATTTTAAGAATGAGCCTGAGGAAAGTTTTTAGCCTACCTATAAGGGATTGAAACTATTTCCATTTATTTGGCTCTGCCACCTTTACTTCCGGTTTTTAGCCTACCTATAAGGGATTGAAACTGATTGGCAAACAACTGATACAGCCAAAGCTGGCGTGTTTTTAGCCTACCTATAAGGGATTGAAACGAATTGCCATTGACCAAATTGAGATAGCACAAAAAGTTTTTAGCCTACCTATAAGGGATTGAAACTAGATAAACTTGAGAGGAGGTAGAAAGGTGGATTTTGTTTTTAGCCTACCTATAAGGGATTGAAACTCCCGCTATCTCGCAGTATTCTTTCTACTTTCTGTCGTTTTTAGCCTACCTATAAGGGATTGAAACACCAAGGAGATACTAGAGAACTAGTGCTCAAAATCGAGTTTTTAGCCTACCTATAAGGGATTGAAACACCCAATCTTCTTCGGTCAGCTGTCCCGATTTTATTTGTTTTTAGCCTACCTATAAGGGATTGAAACCTGAAAGAAGAAAACGCTAAAACGATAAAAACACGCCGTTTTTAGCCTACCTATAAGGGATTGAAACGGACTACATATAGCGTTGAAGCTTGCAAAAGAAGGGAAAAGTTTTTAGCCTACCTATAAGGGATTGAAACGAGGAAGCGGGCATAATAACTGTAGAATTTAGGAATATAAGTTTTTAGCCTACCTATAAGGGATTGAAACGAAAGTTGCTGAAAGAAGATAATGTAGTGCCTTTGAAGCGTTTTTAGCCTACCTATAAGGGATTGAAACGAGACCATTCACGAAGATATTCAAAACTACAGGAGAAGTTTTTAGCCTACCTATAAGGGATTGAAACGGTATTGTGATAATTGTCCTCACCTTGTCTTGTGATATAGGTTTTTAGCCTACCTATAAGGGATTGAAACGCTATTTTCTCTAGCTTTTTCTTAAGGTCTTTAGGTGTTTTTAGCCTACCTATAAGGGATTGAAACTGTTCGCCGTGCCCGGTGTGTATATCTTCGTCCCCTGGTTTTTAGCCTACCTATAAGGGATTGAAACAATTACTTTCATCGTCATGACCGCCTTGTTCTATAGGGAGTTTTTAGCCTACCTATAAGGGATTGAAACTCGCTTGCCCTGAATTCATCTATATTGAAGTATGCCTTCATCGTTTTTAGCCTACCTATAAGGGATTGAAACGGTTCTTGCCACATGGCAGTCACTCTCCCTCATGTAGTTGTTTTTAGCCTACCTATAAGGGATTGAAACCATCTATCTTTCTTTTTGTTTTCATGAATTTCAAGTTTTTAGCCTACCTATAAGGGATTGAAACTGTAGTCACAGGCGGAGCATTAGCAACCGGACTGGCGTTTTTAGCCTACCTATAAGGGATTGAAACAGGACATCAAACAGGCTGGCCGCAGAAGACCTAACGTTTTTAGCCTACCTATAAGGGATTGAAACACTCCCAGGAGTGGAAAGACGCCAAAAACTTCGGAGAGTTTTTAGCCTACCTATAAGGGATTGAAACTAAATCTCCATATACCTTCCGCCTTTGCCAAGGGTGTTTTTAGCCTACCTATAAGGGATTGAAACTAAGGGATGAAGCAGCCTTATTCCTGGGGAGAAGGCCAACAGTTTTTAGCCTACCTATAAGGGATTGAAACAACCAAAGACCCAGACAAATAAAACAAGCACGACAACGTTTTTAGCCTACCTATAAGGGATTGAAACTGTTGCTTGCCCATTGCTTTGTGTTTTCCCAGAACTTTGAGTTTTTAGCCTACCTATAAGGGATTGAAACAGCTGCTCCCTGCTGTTCCTGTAATACCTCTTGCAATAGTTTTTAGCCTACCTATAAGGGATTGAAACCCTTTGCGAGGTATTCACCAAGACCAAGGTAAGGCTGTTTTTAGCCTACCTATAAGGGATTGAAACCTGGGGAGAAGCTCCTATACTTCACGGACACGTACTACGTTTTTAGCCTACCTATAAGGGATTGAAACAGATTGCCTTTGATGGCAGCGCTACAAGCGTAACATTGAGTTTTTAGCCTACCTATAAGGGATTGAAACTCTAATATAATAGGAGGTATAATAACAATGAAAATGTTTTTAGCCTACCTATAAGGGATTGAAACAAGAAGAAATTGCACTTCAACAAGCAAAAAGCTTAGTTTTTAGCCTACCTATAAGGGATTGAAACCTGTAACCTGACACTGAAAGAATTTGCACGTTTGAAGTTTTTAGCCTACCTATAAGGGATTGAAACCAGGTGATTTTCTTTCACTTGGTAAATATGGAGCCAGTTTTTAGCCTACCTATAAGGGATTGAAACCAGTTATAATCGTTAATCAACACGTCCAATATCTTTGGTTTTTAGCCTACCTATAAGGGATTGAAACTCAAGGCAATAGCCGGCGCAGGTATAGGGGCAGCCGTTTTTAGCCTACCTATAAGGGATTGAAACCCGAATTTTGACCTGCTGCTTTTCATCGCAGAACTTGTTTTTAGCCTACCTATAAGGGATTGAAACAATGAGCGCATCAAACAGGCACAAAGCCACGGTGTCGTTTTTAGCCTACCTATAAGGGATTGAAACCTACCGCCACACTTGCCCCGAATATCCAAATAAGCTGTTTTTAGCCTACCTATAAGGGATTGAAACGCAAGTGTGTTGAGTAGCCTTGAAAAGGTATAAAAGTTTTTAGCCTACCTATAAGGGATTGAAACTTGCAAAAGCAGATGAGGATCCGGAAACAGGGGAAGGTTTTTAGCCTACCTATAAGGGATTGAAACATACTAAAGAAAAACTGGAAACTCTCAAAGAAGCAGTTTTTAGCCTACCTATAAGGGATTGAAACTCTAGTGAATATGAAATAATTGAGCAGGTTCAGGATTAGTTTTTAGCCTACCTATAAGGGATTGAAACATAAAGTTGTTATACTCCTTTTTGTTGTACTCGCCAACGTTTTTAGCCTACCTATAAGGGATTGAAACATCACATCATCATAATTAACGGTTGGTGTATTACAGTTTTTAGCCTACCTATAAGGGATTGAAACCTGCGTTTTTATCCCCGGAAAATTCAAAAAGCAAAGGTTTTTAGCCTACCTATAAGGGATTGAAACGAAGTTCTTTTCTTTGTTCTATCGAAGATTGCAGATAAGTTTTTAGCCTACCTATAAGGGATTGAAACGGGCTGCCCTGGTCTGTTGTGGCTTGCACTTGGTAGTCGTTTTTAGCCTACCTATAAGGGATTGAAACTAGGGTGGTTGATTCGATGAGGCGATAAACATGAAAGTTTTTAGCCTACCTATAAGGGATTGAAACAATTTGATGTGCTGTATGCTCCTATTGCACGGCCTAGTTTTTAGCCTACCTATAAGGGATTGAAACTCTAGTTTGTATGTAGCCCATTTTTTGAGCTCCTCTTTGTTTTTAGCCTACCTATAAGGGATTGAAACTCTAATATAGCTAAAAACATACTCGGAGCTTTATTTGCGTTTTTAGCCTACCTATAAGGGATTGAAACCACCGTGCAGCAAGTCGGCAACGGAAAGGTTCTGCTGTTTTTAGCCTACCTATAAGGGATTGAAACAACGACGCTGATGTTTTAGATAAACTTGGTTCTGAGTTTTTAGCCTACCTATAAGGGATTGAAACTTGAAAGGGATACCAAATGGAGCCTCAAAAGCTATCGGTTTTTAGCCTACCTATAAGGGATTGAAACTGTCATCAGTAAGCCTTTCCCTGAAGCATTCGCCAGTGTTTTTAGCCTACCTATAAGGGATTGAAACAAATGGTTTGAAAGCCTGAACGATAAAGAACTCTCAAAAGTTTTTAGCCTACCTATAAGGGATTGAAACTGAAGGAAAAGAGGAATACATTATTATAAATGATTTTGGTTTTTAGCCTACCTATAAGGGATTGAAACAAGTTTTCTTCTAATTCAGACACTTTGCTTTGTATCTCGTTTTTAGCCTACCTATAAGGAATTGAAACATAGCGACACTTTCAGCATTTGCGATGATGCCATTGTTTATAGCCTACCTATAAGGAATTGAAACAGCTTTCGTTGCTCCGAATGGCTATGCCCGCTCCTGTGTTTATAGCCTACCTATAAGGAATTGAAACACTAATGTTAACTGTCTGATATCCTCCATATCAGACGGGTTTTTAGCCTACCTATAAGGAATTGAAACACAATTCAGAAGATACTGAACTTTATACTAAGACAGTGTTTATAGCCTACCTATAAGGAATTGAAACTTATAGACCCGGAGCGGTGCCCACTGTCGGCAAAGGGTTTATAGCCTACCTATAAGGAATTGAAACATTTTAAGATACTATTTCCAAATTTGCCTTGCGTCAGTTTATAGCCTACCTATAAGGAATTGAAACCTGATATCCTCATCCAGTGAATCATATATTGCGGCGTTTATAGCTTACCTATAAGGAATTGAAACCCATCTTCTTTAGCATGGCAAGAGATGCCAGAGATGTTCATAGTCTGTCTGCAAAGGATCGCTTGTCGTTAAATGGAAAAAATGAACTTAAACCCATACTAATGGGTTTATTTTTATATCGCACAAAAATCATATGGTAAAATATAATAAACAGTACAGAAGAATTTCATTGAAGAAAAGCTTAAAGGGTGGACAAAATGTTTGTAATAGTTGTATATGATGTCGGAGAAAAACGAGTGGCAAAGGTTTTAAAAATATGTCGAAAGTATCTGACATGGGTTCAAAATTCTGTCTTGGAAGGGGAAATTTCGGAAGCAAGTTTTAAAAAATTAAAGCTTGAGCTGAAGAAAACCATCAAAGAAAGTGAGGATTCAGTTATATTTTACATACTTCGAACTACCAAGTATTCTGAAAGAGAGGCTATGGGAATACGAAAAGGGGGAGAAGATTTAATTATTTAGCTAAAAATCAAAAACAAGTGAATGCTGATAAACTAAGCAGATATTTAATAAAAAACAAGAGTATTAGTGATATATGGCGTAAAACAATTGTTTTCAGAAAAAATGTATTATACAAAACCTAAAAAATATGATATATTAAAATAAAGAAGATTATGTATTCTGTATACAAGAAAACAGTATCTTGTGTATGCAAATATTTTCCAAACAAAAACATATATTGAGCACGGACTAAATTAGAATTAATATTCTTGAGCGATTGTATACAGGAAACCTGGCATCCAAAAATACCGAATATTCTGTATACGTTTCTTCAATCAAACAAATATTGCATGGGGTGATATAAGTTGAAATACGATGATAAAAAAACAATTGTAATAGGAGTCATAGGGTCTGATGTGCACTCAGTAGGAATTAGAATCCTTGATGAAGCTTTCAGCGAAGCCGGTTTTAATGTGGTAAACATCGGGGTTTTATCCTCGCAGGAAGATTTTATTAATGCCGCAATAGAAACCGATGCAGATGCTATTTTAGTGTCTTCGCTCTATGGACATGGAGAACTTGACTGCAAAGGCTTTAAAGAAAAATGTATCGAAGCAGGCTTAGGTGATCTGATCCTATATGTAGGCGGCAACCTGGTGGTCGGAAAACAAGATTGGCCAACCACTGAAAAGAAATTTTTAGATATGGGATTTGATAGAGCGTATCCACCGGGAACGCTGCCTGAGAAGCCTATTGAAGATTTAAAAAATGATTTAGGGATTAAATAAGCAATTCTTGTTTACAAAGAGGTGTGAAAATGGAACTAGCCTTACTTATAGATATTGGAAGCACCTATACAAAAGTTACTGCCATAGATTTGGAAACTGTGGAGCTAAAAGGAACAGCTCAAGCAGCAACTACCGTAGCTGAAGATGTAAATATCGGAATAAATAAGGCCATCGAAGAGCTTAGGGCAATGGGAGTAGAGCCTACAGAAGCAAAACATAAGCTTGCATGCAGTAGCGCGGCAGGCGGACTTAAAATGATAGCAGTAGGTCTTGTACCTGAACTGACTTCTGAAGCTGCAAAGCGTGCGGCGCTGGGAGCAGGAGCCAAAGTAGGACATGTATTTTGCTATGAGCTGACAGACGATGAGCTAGATCAAATAACAAAGTACTCGCCGGATATAATTTTACTTGCAGGCGGCACCGATGGCGGCAATAAGGATGTAATAATCCACAATGCTAAGAAACTTGCAGAGCTTAAAGTCGATGCTCCCATAATAGTTGCAGGCAACAAAACGGCGGCATCTGCTGTCGAAAAAGTTTTGCGTGCGGCTTCTAAAGAAGTCTATGTGGCCGAAAACGTAATGCCAAAACTGGAGTGCCTCAACATAGAGCCTGCCAAAAAAATTATTCGGGAAGTTTTTTTAAACAGAATCATCTATGCCAAAGGTCTTGCAAAAGTAAGCGAATATGTAGATAGCCCGATAATACCAACTCCTTCAGCGGTAATGAAGGCAGCCAAACTTCTTGCAAAAGGAAGCAATAATGAAGCAGGGCTTGGAGATGTAATGGTTGTGGATATCGGCGGAGCCACCACAGATGTGGATTCTGCTGCAACAGGAGAGCCGACAAAACAAGGAGTGACGCTGAGAGGACTGGAAGAGCCTTTCGTGAAAAGGACTGTTGAGGGAGACCTTGGGATGCGTTATAGCGCCTTAGCGCTAGTTGAAGAAGTAGGCATCAAAAACATACTGAAGAACTATCTGCCGCCTAACATAGAAGAAAAAATGCTGGTGGAATATGTTGAGAAAATAAGCAAAAATACAGATTATGTACCCTGCGATGACATAGAAAAAGAAATAGATGCAGGAATTGCAAAAGCTGCAACAGATCTTGCGGTAAAAAGACACGTAGGAAGAATTGAAACAGTCTACAGCCCATTTGGAGCGGCATATGTCCAGCATGGAAAGGACCTTACCCAGCTAAATTATCTGATAGGGACAGGCGGCATCTTGATATATGGCGAAAATCCAAAAGAAATACTAAAACATGGCTTATATGACAGCAGCCAGCCGGATATCCTAGCACCGGAGAATCCTAAAATACTCCTTGATGAAAAATATCTTTTATCATCCATCGGATTATTAAGCGAAATCGTGCCTGACAAGGCCTTAAGATTAGCTAAACAATATCTTAAAGAGATTTAAAACTGTAAGTTTATTATAACGAGGAGGCGTTTACTGTGGAAATTCAAAATAAAAAATGGGACATAAAGAAATTTAATGAAATGAGACAAGAGGTTTTAAATCAGTGGCCTACAGGAAAAGAAGTTGATTTTGAAGAAGCCTTAAGATACCATCAGAACCTTCCCAAGAATCAAATCATGACAAACAAGCTGAAAGAAGCTGCTTCAAAGAACAACACACTGATACAGCCTAGGGCCGGTGTAGCGCTACTTGAAGAACATATAGAACTTTTAAGATTCTTAAGACAAAAAGGAAAGGCAGACGTGCTGCCTACCACAATAGACAGCTATACAAGACAAAACAGATATGAAGAAGCCGAAAAAGGAATTAGAGAAAGCGAAAAGGCAGGACGGTCTCTGCTGAATGGTTTTCCTGCAGTAAATTACGGCGTACAAAAGTGCAGAAAGGTCATTGAATCCTTAGACTGTCCCGTTCAAGTAAGACATGGCACTCCCGATGCCAGACTTCTTGCTGAAATTTCTTTAGCAGGAGGCTTTACAGACTTTGAAGGCGGCGGCATATCCTACAATGTGCCTTATGCCAAGAAAATCTCTATTGAACAATCGATTTATTATTGGCAATACGTAGACAGACTTGTAGGTATTTATGAAGAAAACGGAGTTTCTTTAAACAGAGAACCCTTTGGACCGTTAACAGGAACATTGGTTCCGCCTTGCATATCCCATAGCATCGGCATCATCGAAGGAATTCTTGCTGCAGAGCAGGGCGTTCGGAATATTACCCTTGGATATGGACAATGCGGCAATTTGATTCAAGATGTTGCGGCAGTAGAGACGTTAAAAGAGCTGTCAGCGGAATATCTAAAAGATTATAATGTTATGATTACAACAGCTTTTCATCAGTGGATGGGCGGATTTCCCCAAGACGAAGCTCAAGCCTTCGGTGTCATATCCTGGGGAGCTGCAACTGCAGCATTGAGCAAGGCCACCAAAGTTATTGTAAAAACACCCCATGAGGCGTTCGGCATACCTACAAAAGAGGCAAATGCCGAAGGTTTAAGAGCAACAAGACAAGTAATTAATATGCTAAAAGATCAGAAGATGATTTCTAATAAGGAACTTGAAAAAGAAAAAGAAATTATAAAGAGGGAAACCCGGCAGATTTTGTCCAAAGTGTATGAACTTGGAGAAGGAGACTGGGCCAAGGGCGCAGTAAGAGCCTTTGCAGCAGGGGTACTTGATGTTCCCTTTGCGCCTAGCCAGTATAATGCCGGAAAAATCTTGCCGGCACGGGACAACAGCGGGGCAGTCAGGTTTTTAAACTTCGGGTCAATTCCGTTTGATGATGAAATAAAAGAATTCCACAGAAGAAAATTAGCCGAAAGGGCCAAGGCGGAAAACAGAGAAGTAAGCTTTAAAATGGTTATAGATGACATTTATGCCATAGGGCAGGGAATGCTTGTAGGAAGAACGGATTCTAAAATTGCATGAAGGAGACAAGATGATGAGCAAAATCAGACAAGTTATAACATCTAAAGGTCTTGCCGGCTTTTATTTCGATGATCAGGCGGCAATCAAAAGCGATGCAAAAGAAGATGGATTTATTTACGAAGGCACTCCTAAAACAAAGGGATTTAAAGCTGTAAGACAAGCCGGAGAGTCAATTTCCGTAATGATAATAACAGATGATGGCAAGATGGCTTATGGAGACTGCGCCGCCGTCCAATATTCCGGGGCAGGCGGTCGGGACCCCTTGTTTTTAGCTGAGGATTTTATACCGGTTATTGAAAACGAGATAAAGCCAATACTTATAGGCGAGGAGCTTGACAGCTTTAGGAGACTAGCCGATAAAATAGATAACTACAAGATAAACGGCAAAAGGCTTCATACAGCACTGCGGTATGGAATCACTCAAGCAATTCTGGATGCAGTTGCTAAAGCAAAAGATATAACCCGGACAGAAGTAGTGGCTGAAGAATATAACCTCAAAATAGATCCTATGCCGGTTCCTATTTTTGCCCAAAGCGGAGATGACCGCTATACAAATGCTGATAAGATGATAATAAAGCGGGTGGATGTGCTCCCCCATGCCCTTATAAACAATGTTTCAAAGCTTGGTAAACAGGGCGAAAAGCTCATAGAATATATCAATTGGCTAAAAGAAAGGATTTACCAAATAGCAGGAGATGACTATAAGCCCATATTTCACATAGATGTTTATGGGACAATCGGCGAGGCATTTGACGGTGATATTTGCGCCATAACGGATTATTTTGAAAAACTCGAGGAAGCAGCATCGCCATTTACGCTCAGAATAGAAGGCCCAATAGATGCGGGAAGCAAATATGAGCAGTTAAAGCAATTAAAGAAGCTTAGGGAAAGCCTTAAGGGGCGAAATATCAAGGTTGAAATTGTAGCCGATGAATGGTGCAATACCTTAGAAGATATAAAGGAATTTGTAGATGAAGGCGCCGCCGACATGATTCAGATAAAAACACCGGATTTAGGCGGTATAAACAATACCATCGAGGCGGTGCTTTACTGCAAGGAACATAAAATAGGCGCATACCAGGGCGGAACGTGCAATGAAACTGATCGCTCGGCTCAGATATGCACAGATATTGCTCTTGCTACACGACCATGCCAAATACTTGCAAAGCCCGGTATGGGGGTAGATGAAGGATTGATGATTGTATATAACGAGATGAACAGAGTGCTTGCTCTTTTAAAGTCCAAAAAGGAGGTTTTCTGATTGGAAGAAATAAAAGTTCTTTCACCAACTGCCATACTCGGTTACGGATTTCCGGTAGAGTCCTTTGAAAGAGGGCTTGATCAGCATCCGGATGTTATAGCGGTGGATGCAGGTTCTACAGATCCGGGGCCCTACTACCTAGGCGCAGGGGTGTCCTTTACCGACCGGGAAGCAGTAAAACGAGATTTAAAGCTTATGCTAAAAGCCGGAAAAAAACTTAAGATACCTGTGTTAGTAGGCACAGCCGGAGGTTCTGGAGCAAATGAGCATCTATACTGGGCCGAAGATATCATAAAAGAAATAGCAAGAGAAGAAAGCCTAGAACTTAAAGTTGCGGTTATAGAGGCACAGATCCCCAAAGAGAAGATCTTAAAAGAATTTGAAAAAGGAAAGATCGAGCCTCTTGCTCCGGCAGGAGAACTTAGCCGAGAAGACATAGAAGAGACAACACGGATAGTGGCTCAGATGGGAGTAGAACCTATTATAGATGCACTGGAAAATGATGTAGACCTGGTATTGGCAGGGCGTGCATTTGACCCTACTGTCTTTGCCGCACCCTGTATTAAAGCAGGATTTCCGAAAGGACTCGCCCTTCACATGGGCAAGATACTAGAATGCGCCAGCATAGCTGCAACCCCCGGAAGCGGCAGTGACTGCATGATGGGCACACTTAGGAATGACTGCTTTATCCTAGAAGCCTTAAACCCAAAAAGAAAGTGCACCGTTACATCCATAGCAGCACATACTCTTTACGAAAAAGACGATCCCTATAGGCTTCATGGACCGGGAGGAATAATAAGTCTTGAAGAGACAGAGTTTACTCAGATAGATGAAAGGCGTGTAAAGGTCAGCGGTAGTAAATTCATACCTTCTGATGAATACACCATAAAGCTTGAAGGCGCCAAAAAAACCGGCTACCGCACGATTTCTATTGCAGGGACAAGAGATCCCATAATGATAAATCAAATTGATGATATATTGGAAGCAGTTAAAGACATGGCAAAGAACAATTTTTCAAATATAAAGAGCGACGATTACCAGATACTATTTGCACTATACGGAAAGGACGGCGTAATGGGCAAACTTGAGCCATTAAAGGATGAGCCCTCACATGAGCTTGGCATTATAATAGAAGTAGTTGCCAAAACCCAAGAGATGGCCAACACCATTTGCAGCTTCACTCGTTCAAGCCTTCTGCACTACGGCTATCCCGGCAGAATAGCTACCGCAGGCAATCTGGCTCTTAGATATTCGCCGTCTGATATAGAGGCAGGAGAAGTTTATGAATTTAGCATTTATCACCTACTTAAAGTAGACGATCCAAAGGAATACTTTCCCATTACTGTCAAAACAATAAAAGGAAGTGAATAAAATGGGCATTCCGATTACAGAAGTAGCCGAAGTTATAAGGAGTAAAAACTCAGGTCCTTACGAACTTACAATGGATATAATCTTTAAAGACTTTGACTCATATGAGAAAGTAAAGCAGAAAGACATCATAAATAAAAAACTCATCAGCAGCCTTTACCAAATACCCGAAGAAGACATAATATCTATAATAAACTTCGACCCGGCAAAGGCAATAAAAATCACCATAAAAAGACCCCTCGTAGCAGGTGCAATAGGAGAAAGCGATGTCTACGGCGCCCAGCAGCATGCCCCCCTTCTTACAATTGAGGTTTAAATAAATAAAAAGCCCAAACTTCGCAAGTAAAATAATCGGAGCTTGGGCTTTTTAATATAAAAGTAAGATATTAATTTAAAAATTTGGAGGATTTGCATACATTTTTGTCGAATAAGTATGTAATTTGATCTTAGTGATTAAAATTCTATCATACTATCAAAAATTCATAAAGCACAAAATTGCATAAACAATAAACCTCAAAATATCTCTAAAGGCTGATAAGATGCACTGCATGTAATGTAACAGGATGCTGAGAAATTGTATTCAAATTAAAATAAACACGATAACTATATTTTTTAAGTTAATTAGCATGGTTATGATTTTTGCAAAAGCAAAAGGAGGTGAACGCGAATTGACAACACTAAAAATCAAAGTAAATACTGTAACACCTTTATGGACAGGGAACGCTTCGGGCACATGCAAGCGCATACAGCCTCAATCTGTTATGGGTTCCCTGCGATTCTGGTTTGAAGTGATATGTTATGCATCAAGCAAGATTGATGTTAAATCCTATCAAGCAGAAAAGGTAGATTATAATAAGTTTAAATCGGGAGTATATAATATATTATCAAGTGCCGAAAGAAATAACGAAGTAGGTATGTCACTTTTTGAAATTAAACAGAGATCCTTAGAAGAACTTAAAGTTTCTTTACCTTCTCAAATCTTTGGGTGTAATGGCTGGTGTGGCTTTGTAAAAATAAAGAAACTCGAATACTCAATCCACTCTTTCTTAAATGATCAATTAGAGCTACCAAAGTATATTCTAAAAGAATCTATTGAGAGGCAAAAACCTTCGAAATGGTATTATGAAAAACCATACTTTTGGGGGGATTTCTGTTTATATCTCGAATTGGAAAGCGATGAATTAAAGAAAACCATCATATATCCGCTATTGCATTTTATTGAAATATATGGATTCATTGGAGGGAAAAATAACCTTGGGTATGGGAGAGTAAAATTCGAAGTGGAAGATGAAAATCTTGAAATTTATAATAGCTTTAAAATTAAGGGATATCCTGAAATCAATTGTAGCGAGATTGTGAAGGAAAATATAGCAAATTTTAAGGACTTATTAGAAGATAGCCTCATTGAAAATAGACAAATTGGTCTATACATTATGGGAAGAAGCAAAGATACCGATTATAAAAAAATAAGTGAAAAGTTGGTTAAATACAAAAGTGATATGAGATCGGCTGTAGACGATAAAGAAAAACGGCACTACATATTTGGTTCTACCAAACGTGACAAGTATCAAAATATTGAAGGTCCGAATGCCACAAAAATAATTCCTTGGATCAATAAAACAGCAAATAATTCGTATCAGTATGGATTTATTTCTCTAATACTTTTACAAAAATTTTTAAGCGGGGTGAGCCGATGAAATATGAAGCTATTTATGATTGCCCAAAGGAATTAACGCCATATGCCCTCTTTTTAAAATATTCATATAAATATACAGTTGACAAAAGTTCAGATAAAAAAGTAGAAGAATTAGCAGAGGAAGATTTTCTTAATACATTTCCGTTTGTAAAAACGAGCCATATTTCGCACAAAGAAATGCCCAAAAAAGTTAAATTTCAAGAGTTCCCATTAGCTTTTTTTAAAAAAGAAAAAAATGGTTTTTGGTATTGCTCTAATGATGCGTGCTCTGCACAAAAATCGTCTGGCATCTTTAAAAACCAAAGCGCTCTTCAAGATTACATTAAATCTCTTATACCAGGTTCCTTTGGGCTTCAGTATAGATTTATTTTACAAGCCCCTTATTTTTCGCGCGATATGGAGGACTTTTATATAATTGACAACCCGATATTAAAAGAGAAAATATGGAAAGTTCCGATGGTAAGAGGAGCTGGATGGAAAGGGATGCTTCTGAAAACAGCTTCAAAAAAGTTAGCTGAACTCATGGATAAAAATCAAGAAGTAGAAGCTATCCGATATTTTCAAAGCATTTTAAGGATTTTTGGTACAGGCTCGGAAGAATTCCGCAAGATCGAAAAAGCAATTGATGACTATGTAAAAAATGAAAAAAACTCCAAAAACAAAATAGAAACAAGCGCTTACGAAATCGATCTTACTTCTAAAGTTGTAAAATATGCATTAGAAGAGTTAGGGATAAATCTTATATTCAGCAAAGAAGGTAAGAGTATAAAGGAGCAAATATGGCAATATTTCGAAGATAATATTGAAACAATTAAAACTAAAAAAGGTAGAGGAGTGTTCTACCCAACGTATTTTAACCGGTTAGATCTAGAAGTGATAAATCCGCACAATAGAAATACAAAAGCTGGGACTTTTCCTATTTATTTTGAAGTAGTTCCACAAGGCACAGAAGGCATTTTTCAATTTATATATATACCTTATGATGCAGTAATGCTGCCATTTAAAGAGTTAAAAGATCAAGTAAATAATGACTATGAGATTATAAAAACTCTTATCCAATATTCTTTTGAGGAAGAAGGAATAGGCGCAAAAAGCAAATATGGTTGGGGAAAGGCTTGCATAGTAGAGAAAGACACAATATGCTACTTGAATATGTAAGGTGGAAGGGTAGTGGGTAGTTTGGATTTAGAAAAACTTAAAAAGAATAAGACGGAAATAATAAAAGCAGAGATAGGAGCACTTTTATTTAACCTTGGGAAGACACATATTAATTTCAAACATTGGAGTGATTATTTTAACATCAATGCAAAGGCGTTTGAAGCAGAATATGGATATCCAATTTTTACTGGGTACAGAGATTATTATACAGATAATAAAGACCCCAATTTAAGCAGATTTAAAGAAGATTTAAAACGGATAAATGAAGACTTTCCTGATTTTTTCTACAATACCAAAGTTGGCCTAGAAAAAGATTTACTTCTTTCAGATATTGTATACGGCGATGGTATTGAAAAAAAGCGGCCTCTCAATGTCATAAATTTTGTCAAAAATATATTATTCCATGGATGCGAAAATGTAAATTCCGGAATCGACAAAGGAGAACCTCTAGAGAAACAAAAGCTTAAAAATCTATGGATTTCTAATGCATTTGGCTCATTTAAAGAAGAAGTAAAAGAAGAAATGCTTGATAAGCAAAGAATTTGTTTTTTTAAAAATCTATGGAAGATGATAAGTTCAATACCAAGAAAACCAGAGGATTTTTCAGATGATGATTGGATAGAAATAAGAAATTTTGTTTTTGAAGAGGTCAAGAACTGGTATTCACACCTCTTAAGCGATTCTCGATTTCCTATAAACGATGTCACTTTGTGGGACCAGGCATATATGACTGCGTCGCTTTTCAAAGCCTCTCTTGCAGCAATTCAATTAGACTCATCGAAATACAAAGATTATATAGATAATACCAAGTGCAGGAAAATAAGGTGGAGTATACTTGGCGTTCAATATGATAAATTAGCCCTTGCTGAAAAGGCTTTAAAGGCACATTTTATAAAATGGTACCGAGATGCGGCAGATAAGGCTGATAAAATGGTGAAAGATATAATAGAAACGGAATATGCGCTTGGAAATGAGATATATCGAGATGAAACGGGAATTTATTTTATAATACCAGAGAATGCCGGTGATTTTAGGAACAAGAGCGATTATATTTTTCCTTTAAATAAATCTTTGAAAGAAATCGCTGATAAGATTATGAAAGTTTTTAGCGAAATATTTGGCGGTGAAATTTACCCCTCCATCTTTACAACAAAGCCTTCTCGAGGCATGATGAATATCACATATCTTTTAGAAAAAAGTAGAGAAAATTTTTTAAAGGCTTCTTATCCAACAGATTCTGATAATAACTTTGAGAAGATATGTAAAGGTATTGCACTAAAATTAAAAGAAACAGAAGATAAAACAAATTCAAACTTCAATGGTTTGTGCCAGGCATGCAACTTCCGGCTAGCAAGAAAAAGTGATGAAGACTTAATGATTTGTGATGGATGTAAGGAAAGAAAGGATAATAGAATCGAAGAATGGATTAAGAATATAAACGGTGAAACAATTTGGACAGGAGATTTAAAAGATTCAAATGATAGAATTGCTATAGTTACCCTAAAATTTGAGTTGCAGGACTGGCTTAACGGAGACCTAATAAATACTACTTTTACCAATCAAATAGATTGGCATTTAAAGAAAAATCTGTTGGTAAAAGATTTTTCGGTAGCGGGGAAATTAGTTAAGGAAACTATATTAAAAGAATATGTTAATAAAGGCGTTCATAATCAAAAGCTACATGATTTTACTGCTAATATCATACTAGAACGAAGTATTGGGGATAGATGGGAAGAGTTTATTAAAAGTAAACTTGGCGTCAAAGTAGATTTTGATAAAGGAAAGATAGACTGGGATAAGCTAAATGGAGAGGACTCGGATTTCCTTGCTACTATTTTACTTCAATTTGTTTTAAGGAAAAATCCATCACCCGCAAGACTCAGAAGAATATGGGAGACAACTCAAGACTTTTTTATAGAATGTAGTAAAGATATGAAAAGTCTATTAGATATCAGCGATGAAGATTATAGATATAAAAGACTTGTCTGGTATAGAGCTGTCGACGAGCGGGGGTATATGGAGAAAGAATATAGTTACAAAGGACTAGATTTTTGGATAGACAAGAAAGGGAATGCATATCTAATTTCTTCTATAGCAGAAGCTATACCTATTATTGTCAAAAAAAGCTTTAAAGATAAGGCAAAAGATACATTAGCTATTAAAAATACTGACTGGTTAGATGACATTCTACTTCAAGATTACTACACGGGCGAATATACAGATATTAACTTGAGTGGAGATATGGCGACTTATGAGTCATATTTGCCATATATTTCAATAATAAATCCAACACCAATTTCATGGCAGTTTATTATTTCCGCCCAATCCTTACCTTGCCTCATAAGTAATATTCAAAATAAGTATTATAATCATTTCAAATATGTCGCTGGGAAATTACCATTACATATAGGAACAATATTTCAGTACTATAAACAACCATTATATATTGGCATTAAAGCAGGAAGAAAAATAAGAAGAGATATAACGAGTTGGAATGAAATACAGATGAATGGAAAAGCGTTAGATATTGAAGAAATTCAAAAGGAAGCATTAAAGAATATAACAATTTATGAAAAAAACGAAAATCCAACAAATTATTACAGTTTCTATCTAACAATAAATAATAAAGAAAATGAATATCAATTGTACATAAACCCCGAAGACAAAAAAACTGATATTTGTGAAGTTGACTTTAAAAATAGTAAACCCATTACTAAAATTGTAATATATCCTAACACAATTGATTTTGAATTTTTAGATACTAACTGTCGCAGAAATGATATTTGCTATTCTAAAGGAAAAAGAAAAATAGAGGGGAAAAGTAATAGACCATATACATGGAAAGAGTGGAAGCTATTTAATGAGTTTGCCGAATACTTTAGGAATGATCAGAACAAAATTGCTGGACTCCACCAAATAATAAATATAATATATTCTAAATTGAATGACTGGAGAAATGATGAGGACAGTATCAAAAAATTTATGTTATCAGCTTTTATTAATATTTTTGATCTGAAAACAGATAATGAAAAAGATAAATTTGCACATATATTAATACAGCCTACTTATACAGATAGCGCAACGACTGTTCCAAAGTTAGAAAATATTTTAATAATGCCTCCAAATGAATTTAGGAGATGCCTTTTGCGGTTTTTAGATATGTATGAATTTTGGCATACAGCTCTTAGAAAGATATAGAAAAGGAGAAATTAAAAATGAGCGAAAAACAAGAATTAAATATGTACGCATTATCGACTGACCCTATTTTTATTGGCACAGGAGGATATACAATTGGCAGAGTAGATAATACGATCGTAAGAGATACTATAACAAAAATACCAAAAATACCAGGCTCAAGCATTGCGGGAACCTGGAGATATTATATGGCATTAGAATTACAAGGATGGTACAAAAAGAATTTTGAAAACATAAAGAGCATTCTTGGAGGAAACGAAATTGCTACAGAAGACATTAGAGAATTGGTAAATCGACTTGCAGACCGTGAACTCGATGCAGGTCGCAGAGAAAACTTTAGCGAACGAATGACAAAGTTTAAGAAATACTCCAAAGCAATAAGTTCGGCAATAAACACTAACTGTTATGAAAATAATAATGATAATGAAACGAAAAATGATTGGCAATTATATTGGGGCAATCTTATCTCATCTATTAAGTGTGCTGGGCAAGATGATAAAGCTAATGAAAACTATGAGGATAGCCTTGTCGGTAGTATTAGGGAATTATCTGATACAGGGCATTGTGGCCACTGCATAATATGCAAGACTTTTGGATTTTCAAAGAAAAACAGATCACAACAAGGGATGGCTTATTTTTCTGATTTGAATATACTTCTTTTTCCGGTATATACTCGATTGGGCGTTAAATGGGTGACATCTCCATACATCTTAGAATCTGCGGGAATAAAAGCTAAATTTCAACAAATGAATAAATCGGAGGATATCTTAAGCGAATCTTCGTTTAGCAGGCTTAGAAATTTGCTTAAAGATGATACAGCTGTTATAGTAAAGAACTGTGAGAATGAAAATGATAAATATTATATTAATTTAGGCTGGCTAAATCTTGAAGCAGTAAACCAGGATATTTTATTGGCATTACCAAACCTCGAAAATAAAGAAGAAACTTGGAAAAACATATCAGAGAATCTAATAATCGTTCCTGATGATTTAATATCTAATATAATTAATGCGAACTTAGAAGTTAGAACATCAGTATCAATAAATCCCCTTACAGGGACGGCAAAGGAAGGAGCTTTGTTTACATCCGAAGCTATACCTCGAGGCACTGTTTTTTATGGAAATATTAGGCTGCTCGAAAGCCAAAGCGAAGTTGCACCTACTATAAACGAGGTTGTTATGGCACTAAAGGATAGCAAAAAATACTATGAATGTTTAGGGGTAGGTGGCATGACTACAAGAGGTTTTGGCCGAGCTAAATTATTTTTTTCATAAATTATGAAACGATTCTGGGGGTGACATTATGTCTAAAAAAGAAAATCTTGACGCAGTCATAAATAAGTTAGGATATAATATACTCAAGAGTATTAGCGAGACAAGGGGGCCGGAAAGAAGCGGTTTAAAAGCACATATTGACAAAGCGTTAGGCGTTTTGGTAAATGATGGAGTCTATGCTTATTATGTATTCTGCAAATCAAAAGATAAAGATAAAGATAATAAAATATATTCTAAAATATTTGTTAATGATATTATAAAAGAACTTAAGGAATATGTGAACCTAAAAGACGAAAAGTTGAAAGATATAAATTATAGCGATAGAGAAGGTAGAAATGAGGCATTCTTCCAAAACCTCTCAGAAAATTTACATGAACTTTTATTTTTCAGAGAAGCATTGGAGACAGTATTGATTTATGCACGATATCATGTAAAAGCACTAGGTGACGAGAATGAGTAAAAAATGGTATAAATTAATCTTCAAACAGATGGAACCCATACATATAGGTGCCGGAAATTATGGTGTCCTTTCTGAAACAAGGATTTTTATTCCAGGCTGGACAATGTGGGGAGCACTGGCTAAGAGATATGGCGGATATTTAGGAGGAACAGAAGAAGATTTTAATGTAAGCAAAGAATTATTCAAAAACATATCTTGCTTTTTTCCCTCATTTAAAGAAAATGAAGATCCGCTATTTCCAACTTATGTTGATGGCCTGTTTTATTTGGGAAGTATATCAGAAAAAGATTTTAGAGTAGAATTTACAGATACATATATTTCTACAGCTATTAGCCCTGCAATGCAAGCTGCTAAACGTGAATCGCTTCATGAAATTGAGGTCATTCTTCCGATATCAAAGACTGGCATGAAGGAATCTAACAATAGTTTGTATTGGTCAGGTCTATTAAGCGTTAGTGATGATGAAAGTGTTGCTGACAGCGTTTTACACTTCCTTAAAGAGGGCCTAGAACTTACGCTCGGAGGAGAAAGCCGATATGGATTTGGCAGAATAAAACTTATTAGAAAGTGCGAAATTACTAAAGAAGAACTTGAATTTTGGGGCTTAGATGAAGAAGGGAAATCCATTGCAAATGTGTATTTAAAGAATTATAGCGAATACTGTAACGGGATATTTGGAATGGGGAAAATTGAACATATTATTGTAGAAGCCGATTTCTCTATAGCTACTCCAAAAATAAAAGAAAGCAAGATATGCTTAGCGCCAGGCAGTAAAGCAAATTTACCAGGAGTATTAGAAAGAGGAGTTTACATACAAACATAAGTTCAGCATTATTAGTTAATGCCTTCTTAATTATTATATATTACAAGTTAATCATGCAATTATCTCATTTTACATATAAAGTTTTCTAATGTCGTCGATCCCCAATAGCGCAAAAACCCCCGGAGATCGACGACAAACAAAAATTGCCATCAAATAAAGAATTGATATGGAAAAGAAGGATTTTTTGATTCTATGTAGAAGTTATGTATAGAAAATTACAGAAATTATTTTTCTCGCATTTTCTTTATTTTTTACCCTAATTTACGGGTTTATAGCCTACCTATAAGGAATTGAAACCCCTTTCTCGGCACTAATACAGGCATATAATTATTCGTTTATAGCCTACCTATAAGGAATTGAAACATCCCTTGCCGCCTTTGCCGATCAGCTTGAAAATTCCGTTTATAGCCTACCTATAAGGAATTGAAACTCAGCCTGGCCGAGACATTCTGGAAGATTGCACAGGCGTTTATAGCCTACCTATAAGGAATTGAAACTAGAGGCATTGCTGCGAGGAATGGAAAAGCGCTTCGTTTATAGCCTACCTATAAGGAATTGAAACGGCAAGAAGTAGAGATACCTATTATGGTGCCAGCGGTTTATAGCCTACCTATAAGGAATTGAAACGTGTAGATATTATTGCTGGCCCGTTGGCTTTATCTTCGTTTATAGCCTACCTATAAGGAATTGAAACTTGCTCAAGAATTGCAAAAATATGGTTGGGACATATGTTTATAGCCTACCTATAAGGAATTGAAACACACCGAAAGCTGCGGCAATCTGTCGGATTGTCAGTTCCGTTTATAGCCTACCTATAAGGAATTGAAACCATGGCGCAACAGCAGGCTGAAATCATGGATATATACGTTTATAGCCTACCTATAAGGAATTGAAACTCCTTCGTCTAAAACTTGTAGCAGATGTGGTGCTAGTTTATAGCCTACCTATAAGGAATTGAAACTATACATCTTGATTGGGCCATAGCCTCTCTACATCTGGTTTATAGCCTACCTATAAGGAATTGAAACGGCAAGAAGTAGAGATACCTATTATGGTGCCAGCGCCGTTTATAGCCTACCTATAAGGAATTGAAACTCATCGCTCTGTAACCGCCTTTTTTCTGGCTTCGATTGTTTATAGCCTACCTATAAGGAATTGAAACTCCACTACACCCCTAAAATAAGCCTTGCCGTTTTCGTTTATAGCCTACCTATAAGGAATTGAAACAGCCTAAGGTCTATATACTGTTTTCTTGCTTCGAGCGCGTTTATAGCCTACCTATAAGGAATTGAAACCACTCGCATGGCTTGAAGGCGTATGAACACCGAAAGCGTTTATAGCCTACCTATAAGGAATTGAAACAGTAGCACCTGAAGCAGACATATACATTCTTAGTAGTGTTTATAGCCTACCTATAAGGAATTGAAACCATTGCTAATGAATTGTTTTCTATACTTGAAAATGCGTTTATAGCCTACCTATAAGGAATTGAAACTGCGGTATGTTGGCCTTGGTGCAACAGTTTTTCCTTGTTTATAGCCTACCTATAAGGAATTGAAACAAAAAAATTGCTACTTGCACTTCTTGAACCCCTCCTTGTTTATAGCCTACCTATAAGGAATTGAAACTCAATTCTGTTTGTTCCACCTCTTGATTTTGGTATTATGTTTATAGCCTACCTATAAGGAATTGAAACAACCAAAAGCACAAAACAGAGAAGAAATCAGCATAAGTTTATAGCCTACCTATAAGGAATTGAAACGAAAAACAGTGGACGGCACCGAAGCCGACTTTGCCGAAGTTTATAGCCTACCTATAAGGAATTGAAACTTACTCATGCATGGTTTCCCATAGTAGCTGCGCACAGTTTATAGCCTACCTATAAGGAATTGAAACAGCCTGAAGCATTTGTTTTAGTGACTATCCAAGATGGTTTATAGCCTACCTATAAGGAATTGAAACAGATTTTTTCCGCGCCTGGCTTGAGGAGTGTCGGTTGTTTATAGCCTACCTATAAGGAATTGAAACTCTATAAGCTGTCTAATAGCCATCTCTGCTGTTGTAGTTTATAGCCTACCTATAAGGAATTGAAACACAAAAGCTCTTGAAGAAGTGAACAAACAATCTAGAGTTTATAGCCTACCTATAAGGAATTGAAACCAAGGAGGGGTAAAATGAAGGAATGCGAAGTAAGAGAGTTTATAGCCTACCTATAAGGAATTGAAACTATTTCTAAACTCCACTATGATAATTCCAGCATCTTCGTTTATAGCCTACCTATAAGGAATTGAAACTTAATTTATGTATATTAGTACCACTTTTGTTGCTGACGTTTATAGCCTACCTATAAGGAATTGAAACAGGAGAAGAATCCTCCACCACCTTGACCTCCGTAATTCTGTTTATAGCCTACCTATAAGGAATTGAAACATGCAATTATAATAACATTGGCTGCTATGGGCGGATATGGTTTATAGCCTACCTATAAGGAATTGAAACTTACACCGGATGACTACTTCAGGAAGGACAACCCCGTTTATAGCCTACCTATAAGGAATTGAAACAATATACAATCGGTTATGCAAGGATTTACGGCTGGAGTTTATAGCCTACCTATAAGGAATTGAAACATTAGAAAGAAAGAAAAAAGTAAAGTCAACTAATTTGTTTATAGCCTACCTATAAGGAATTGAAACTTTTTTAGAGAGCATCCCAATGCTTTAAAAGACGATGGTTTATAGCCTACCTATAAGGAATTGAAACAACGCCCTTTCAGAATATATTTCTCCGAAGCTTTCAGTGTTTATAGCCTACCTATAAGGAATTGAAACCGGGCAAAGGTGTAAAGATAGCGAATCTCGAATCCGCGTTTATAGCCTACCTATAAGGAATTGAAACTATCGCTTGTCCATCCTTGCCGCCTCCTCACATAATCTGTTTATAGCCTACCTATAAGGAATTGAAACATGCAATTATAATAACATTGGCTGCTATGGGCGGATATGGTTTATAGCCTACCTATAAGGAATTGAAACTTACACCGGATGACTACTTCAGGAAGGACAACCCCGTTTATAGCCTACCTATAAGGAATTGAAACAATATACAATCGGTTATGCAAGGATTTACGGCTGGAGTTTATAGCCTACCTATAAGGAATTGAAACATTAGAAAGAAAGAAAAAAGTAAAGTCAACTAATTTGTTTATAGCCTACCTATAAGGAATTGAAACTTTTTTAGAGAGCATCCCAATGCTTTAAAAGACGATGGTTTATAGCCTACCTATAAGGAATTGAAACAACGCCCTTTCAGAATATATTTCTCCGAAGCTTTCAGTGTTTATAGCCTACCTATAAGGAATTGAAACCGGGCAAAGGTGTAAAGATAGCGAATCTCGAATCCGCGTTTATAGCCTACCTATAAGGAATTGAAACTATCGCTTGTCCATCCTTGCCGCCTCCTCACATAATCTGTTTATAGCCTACCTATAAGGAATTGAAACCACAAACATTTTCTCTTTCATCAATCCAAGTTTCGAGTTTATAGCCTACCTATAAGGAATTGAAACCCGTAATAAAAGAAGTTCCTCCGCCACTGTCATAAAAAGTTTATAGCCTACCTATAAGGAATTGAAACCGGGCAAAGGTATAAAGATAGCCAACCTCGAATCCGGTTTATAGCCTACCTATAAGGAATTGAAACCGCTGCAGTATGAACTTCTGCATGATTCTTCGTCTAGTTTATAGCCTACCTATAAGGAATTGAAACAAATTCAGCTTGAGACGCATATAGGTGTATTTGGCGGGTTTATAGCCTACCTATAAGGAATTGAAACCTTCGGAAAATTCCAAGAAACTAGTCCAATATCTCGTTTATAGCCTACCTATAAGGAATTGAAACCTATTCCCCCTTTTTACAGCCTTCTTTTTCAGTGAGTTTATAGCCTACCTATAAGGAATTGAAACTCTGAAATGAATAATGAATTAGCAGAACATAAAAGGTTTATAGCCTACCTATAAGGAATTGAAACTTCTCATAACTCTATAACTTTTGCATCAGAGGTACAGCAGCATTTAAAACCATGGAGGAAAACATGAAAAAATATTATATCCTTGCAATTACTTTGTGCGCGATATTTTTATTAATCGCCTGTGCAAGTCCTAACAGCAAAGTAGTAGGCGAATATGATACAAGTAAACTCGGAGGTAATTTTGCAAAAAGCAGTAATGAGGCTTATGCCATAGGGTCTAATAAGGATAGAATGCCGGTTTTTAAAGATACCGACAAAGCTTTTAAACAAGCCCTTATTGATTATGAAGAAGGATTTAAAGCAATTCAAAAAGAATTTAATTTAAAACCAATCAGTAAGAAAAACTGGGAAGCATACAAAACTTATGGATGGCAATTATCTGCTGATAATGATGAGGAAATCCGCAGACAGGGAAGGGAGATAACGCAATTTTTCGATATATATGAGAACAGTTTTAAGTAGTTAAGTGTTCTTCATATCAAAAGCATAAATAAATTCAATTCATAAAGTGCACAAATTAAAAAAGGGATATGTCATACATTTATGATATGTCCCTTGATCTCTTTCATTAGGCATTAGTAAACTTTTTATTCAGCTTACAAATGCCTATTTTTTATTTTCGGAAATAGCCAGTTTACTTATTTGAATTCTATGGCCTTAACGTCTTCAAAAATTCATTTAACAGCTCTAATTGTTTAGGGGAAAGTACCTTAACATTTTCAAGCAGTTCTTGATACTCAGGGGGTAGATTAGCATTTTCATCAATAAAAAATTCGGCGAGCGTAACGCCCAAAGCATCGCAGATTTTTTGAAGAGTTTCAATAGAAGGAATTTTGTTTCCGCTTTCCAAATAACTCAAATACACATTGGTTATTCCTACTTTTTCTGCAAGTTGAATGCCCTGCAATCCCTTCGCAATTCTAATTTGTTTTATTCGGTGCCCTATATTCATCTTTAACCTCAATTATAAACTTATAGTTTAATTAAAATATACATGAGGGTGCCTGAAATGTCAAGGAAAAGGGAGCAAAGCGAAGGAAAAGGCATATTTTTTAACATTAAATTAAACTAATAGATTAAACTAAGATTGATATAATTAAAACAATAGTTTAATATAAATAGTGGATACTCTTTACTAATAACAAATTTTATCGGCTAATTACAAAATTCTAATGTGCTTTTTCTAGCGTAAGTGCTCTTTTAAAAAACACAGATTTTCAAGGAGGTATTCATATGTCAAACAAACTTTATCAAAAGGCTATAGAGCAGGTAAGGGGAGAGATGGTTCCGGCTTTGGGGGTTACAGAGCCTGCCGCTATTGCACTTTCTACGGCTAAGGCTTATGAAGTAGTTGGAGGTGAGGTAAAGAAGGTTGCAGTTCTGATGGATGAAGGGGTTTTCAAGAACGGGTTTTCATGTGCCATACCGGGAACTTCTGAAAAAGGAAATGAGATGGCGGCAGCACTTGGGGTAATAGCCGGAAAGCCGAATTTAGGTTTAAGGGTACTAGAAGACGTAACAGAAGATGATGTGTCAAAGGCAAAGGAGATGATTAAAGAAGGAAAAATCGAGATAAATGTAAAACGAGGTGCATCTGATATTTTTATAGATGCAATAGTGGAAACTGATAAGGGCACAGGTAGAGCTGTCATAAAAGATAAACATACAAATATAGTTTTAATAGAAAAAGACGGAAAAGAAATCTTTAAAAAAGATGCGGAAAGCGAAACTTCAAAAGGCAAGGCTTTTGATATATCAAAGCTTATGCTTAAAGACTTGATAGATATAGCAGAGCACACACCATATGAAGACATAAATTTTATATTAGAAGCAGTCAGGGTCAATGATGAACTTGCCAAAGAGGGCAAACAGGGTCAAGGCATGAAAGTAGGAAGGGGTATATCGGACCTTATAGAAGAAGGATGGCTGAAGGAAGATATATTAACTTATGCAATGGCATATACAGGATATGCAGTTGATGCCCGAATGGGAGGAGTTTCAAAACCTGCTATGTCCATATGCGGAAGCGGTGACCATGGTCTTGTAGCAACACTGCCTCTCATAGCAATAGCCGATAAAAAAGAAATACCGGAGGAAAAACTTGTAAGATCAATACTTTTAAGCTATCTTGTTACAATGTACATAAAAACCTTTGCCGGAAGGCTGTCGGCTTTTTGTGGCTGTGCTATTGCGGCAGGCACAGGATCAAGTGCAGGCATATGCTACCTTTTAGGTGGGAATAATGAACAGATAGGTTTTACAATAAATAACATGGCAGCGGATATCACAGGAATAATCTGCGATGGCGGCAACTTTGGCTGTTCAATGAAGGCTGTAACAGCTGCAAGTACCGCTATACTTTCAGCACTTTTGGCATTGAAAAATATTCATATACCCAAAGACAGCGGTATTGTTGGAAATACAGTGGAAGAAACCATGCAAAACATCGGGAAAATAGCATCACCCGGGATGATAAAGACAAACGATGTTATTTTGGACATTATGATAAATAGACGCGATTAAATAAAAAATCGCAACTTCACAAAAAGAAATTGCGATGAAAAATAAACCGTAAGTTCATTTTAATATAAAGCTTCATTAAAAACAATATATCAGGAGGCTTCATAATGGACAAAAAAGACTCTAAAATATTATCCTTTAGACCCAGTCAATTTGTGGCCCTAGTGCCATTTGTCATATTCATCATAATCACCATTTCCCTTTCTTTCATGAAAGCAGCAGACCTTAATATGATGATAGCATCAGGAATAATCGGGCTTATTATCGGTATGTTTTTTTGCGAAAACAAAGAAGAGTATTGGAATGTTATCATAGAAGGATTGGGTTCTGATGTGGGCATGACCGCAGTCCTTATATGGTTAGTTGTTGGCATATACGGAAGCATATTAAAAAGCGGCAAATTAGTAGAAGGATTAGTATGGCTGAGCTGTAAACTAGGAGTAAAAGGCGCAGCCTTCACAGTAGTAGCCTTTATATTTTCTGCTATTTTCGCGGTAGCAACTGGTACAGGTTTCGGCACCATTGCCACAATGGGTTTTATACTTTATCCCGCAGGACTTCTTTTGGGCTCAAATCCTGCAGTGCTGGGAGGAGCTATATTAAGCGGTGCAGCTTTTGGAGACAATCTGGCTCCGGTTTCGGATACCACTATAATATCTGCTACCAGCCAAACATATAAATATAAAGAAGGAACCGCGGAGATAGGTGGAGTAGTCAAAAGCCGTTTTAAGTATGTAATAGTTGCCGGAATTATTGCAGCGGTGCTGTTTTGGTTTTTTGGAGGAAGCGCGGCTTCGACAAATACAGAAAGCGCAGCAAAAATACTTACCGAATACCAAAATCCAATGGGTCTTCTTCTCCTCATCCCAACTGCTGTGGTAATTTGGATGGCTGTAAAAGGAAACAGTATCTTTGCCACACTTAGCACAGGGACAATCCTTGCCATAATAATCGGTCTTGCAGCCGGACTATTTAGCATAGCGGACCTTGCTATGATTGAAGATGGCGCAGTTGTAGGAGCAATCCCTGATGGTGTTGCAGGCATGACGACAGTTTCCATACTTTTGATGGTAGTTGTATCAATGGGTAATTTGCTGGTTAAAAGCGGTTGTATGGAAACAACTGTAAACTGGCTAAATGAAAAAGTAATCAAAACTCCAAGAGATGCAGATATTGCCATATTTTTATTGTCAACGATTTTCGGAATACTTATCGCTGCCATAAATACCATAGCAAATATATGCGTATCTCCCTTTGTAAATGCCATAGGACGAAAAAACGATTTGCATCCTTACAGACGTGCTGATATCTTAAGCACAGCAGTTTGCTCCTTTCCGTTCTTTGTACCCTATGGCGGATGTGTTTTGCTATTGCTAGGCACCATGAAATCGGTGTCTTCCACATATCCTTTTGTGCAACCTCTAGATCCCTCCTCGCTCTTTTTCACCGTTTTTTACAGTTGGGCAGTCTGGTTTGTGACGCTATTTGCCTGCATCTCAGGCTGGGGCAGAGAATTTGAGGGAAAAGATGGAGAGAGGGTCAAACAACCTATAAAAAATTGAAAGCTGAAAAAGTTTGTGATAGGATTAAGCAGAGAAATACAATATATAAATTATTCTAACAGGGAGAGATAGCATGCTGTATTTATTAGATACTGCAAATGTCAAAGAAATAAAAAGGCTCTGCAATATTTATCCTATCGATGGGGTAACTACGAATCCGACGCTTGTGTCAAAAGAAAAAATGGATTTTAGGCAGCTTTTTACACAGTTAAAGGAAATCTTAGGACCGGATAAAATGATTCATGTCCAGACACTAGGCAAAAGCGCAGAAGATATAGTGAAAGAAGGAGAGATTTTAAACAAATTCCTGGGCGAAAACCTATATGTAAAAATCCCTGTAAGCCCTTATGGGATAAAAGCAATTCAGATACTAAGTCAAAAAGGCATAAAGACTACTGCTACGGCAGTATTTACGCCTCAGCAGGCATTAATTGCGGCAAGAGCAGGGGCGGACTTTGTAGCGCCCTATGTAAATCGTCTTGATAATATAATAGGCGATGGGGTAGAAGTAGTTTCCGAAATCATTAAAGAATTCAAGATTTACAATTTGAAAACCAAAGTAGTTGCTGCAAGCTTTAAAAATTTAGAACAAATCCATAAAACAAGCCAAGCAGGAACACATGCTGTTACAATTCCGCCGGAGCTGTTTGAAAAACTTTTAGAGCATCCGCTGACTGACTCTGCTATAAGAAAGTTTGAAAAAGACTGGGAAGAAGTATATGGAAAAGGCAAGATTGTTTCTGATTTAATATAAGCAAGTTTAAAAAACCTTCCGTGCTTTCTACGGAAGGTTTTTATAATACAGCCTTGCAATCTTAAAAGTAGTGAAGGATCTTCAAAGAATAGAATCCTCTCCGCACTCAAAATGACAAAAGTATGCGGCAGCATAATAAATGAAAATATCAAATTGAGTAAACACTCATGATTGCTAAAAAGATAATAATATGATAATATATTCAAAGAAGATAATAAAGTCAGATAAAATTATCCCATCAGCGAATTCCTAAAATATCTCGCAAACACCTCCCTAATTTTTTCAAAATTTTATGTTGTCACAAAATCATTTTTTCCTAGGCGTATGCCTAAATAAAAATTAAAGGAGACGATTTCCTTGGATAAACCCATTGACAAAAAGTATCAATTACTAATTGGCGGTAGATGGGTGGAGGCAAAAGACGGGAAAACATTTGAGACTTATTGTCCGGCAAATGGCGAACTTTTGGCAACTTGCGCCAATGCCGGCAAAGAGGATGTGGACGAAGCTGTAAATGCTGCATGGAAGGCTTTTGAAACATGGAAAGATACCAGCGCACAGAATAAAGCAAATATACTGCTTAAAATAGCTGATTTAATTGATGAAAATGCCGAAAAACTTGCCATGGTCGAGACTCTAGATAATGGCAAACCTATTCGCGAAACAAGAAATATTGATGTTCCTTTGAGCTCCGATCATTTTCGGTATTTTGCAGGAGCGATAAGAGCCGAAGAAGGAAAAGCCGCGATGATTGACAAGGATACCATGAGCATCATTTTAAAAGAGCCTATCGGAGTTGTTGGACAAATAATACCATGGAATTTCCCTCTGCTTATGGCTGCATGGAAACTTGCGCCTGCACTTGCTGCAGGATGCACAGTTGTCATTAAACCATCTTCTTCTACACCGCTTAGCATCTTGGAACTTGGCAAATTAATCAATGATGTGCTTCCTCCGGGAGTTGTAAATATCGTAACCGGCAGCGGCTCTACTACAGGAAACTACATATTGGAACATCCGGGATTTAGAAAACTTGCTTTTACGGGTTCGACCGAAGTAGGATACAGTATAGCTGAGGCCGCAGCTAAAAAGCTTATACCTTCGACATTAGAGCTCGGCGGAAAGTCCGCAAATATTTATTTTCCTGATTGCCCGTGGGAAAAAGCTATCGAAGGTGTGCAGCTTGGAATATTGTTCAACCAAGGCCAGGTTTGCTGCGCCGGCTCAAGAGTATTTGTTCATGAAGACATATATGATAAATTCCTTGCCGAATGTGTAGATGCTTTCAAAAAAATAAAAGTAGGCCTTCCCTGGGAAGAAGATACTGTTATGGGCTCTCAGATAAACGAAGCTCAGCTAAAAAAGATATTAAATTACATTAAAATCGGTAAAAAAGAAGGAGCCAAACTTGCCTGCGGAGGCTCCAGAATTAACAAAAACAACCTTAAAAAAGGCTATTTTATGGAGCCTACAATATTTACAGATGTGGACAACAAAATGAGAATTGCACAGGAAGAAATATTCGGCCCTGTTGCTTGTTTTATAAAGTTCAAAGATGAAGACGAAGTAATAAAGATGGCAAACGATACTGAATACGGTCTTGCAGGAGCGGTTTGGACAAAAGACATAAACAAAGCCCTTAAAGTTGCACGAGGAATAGAAGCAGGTCGTGTTTGGGTGAATGATTACAACAACCTGCCTGCGCATACGCCTTTTGGCGGCTACAAGAAATCGGGCATCGGCCGCGAAACCCACTTAATGATGCTTGATCATTATACACAAAAGAAGAATATAATGATAAGCATGAAAGAAACAAAGGCCGGGTTATATTAAGGCTTATCAGTTGGCCAAACTAGCAAAGCCCCTGCGTAAAAAGCAGGGGCTTTAAATCTATGCCTCGACTAAGAATGCGTTGTAGGCTTTTACAGCCTCATATAAGTCGGCTTTGCAGGAAATTTCCCAGGGTGCGTGCATGTTATGTAAAGCGATGCCTGCATCAATTACCTCCATGCCGTAATTTGCTAAAATGTAGGCGATAGTACCTCCTCCACCCTGATCCACTTTGCCAAGCTCTGCTGTCTGCCAGCTAACGTTGTGCTTTTCCATTATAGCCCGAAGCTGTGCAATAAACTCAGCATTGGCATCATTACTGCCGCTTTTTCCTCTTGACCCTGTGTATTTGTTAAAAACGATACCCCTCCCGAACCTTGAGGAATTGTTCTTTTCCATCACCTCAGGGAAATTAGGATCGAAAGCGGCATTTACATCAGATGATATCATCTTTGAGTTGCTCAGGGCCCTCCTTACAGTAAGTTCACTGTATTCTCCCAATAAATTTGCAATCTCGGCTACGGTGTTTTCAAAGAATCTGGAGTGCATGCCGGTGGCCCCCACACTTCCGATTTCCTCTTTATCTACTAAAAGAGCAACACAGGTTTTTTCAGGTTTTTCAACCTGCATTATAGCTTCGAAAGATGTATAAGCACATACCCTGTCATCTTGGCCGTAAGCCATAATCATGCTCTTGTCTATCCCGTAATGCCTTGCCTTACCTGCAGGCACTACTTCTATTTCCGCAGATACGAAGTCTTCTTCTTTAATCCCATATTTTTCGTTTAATATCTGCAAAATATTTTGTTTTACTCTATTCTTGGCTTTTTTATCTTTAATTGGGATACTGCCCACAAGGATATTTAGGTTCTCGCCGTCAATACCATCGGCTAAAGTCTTTTTCATCTGATCCTTTGCAAGGTGAATCAGCAAATCCGATACGCCAACAACAGGATCGTCATCTTCTTCTCCGATTACCACATTTATACGGGTCCCGTCTTTTTTTACTATAACCCCGTGCAGAGCAAGAGGAAGAGTAACCCACTGATATTTCTTAATTCCGCCATAATAATGAGTCTCAAACATCGCAAGGTCTGTGTCTTCATAAAGCGGATTTTGTTTTAAATCTAGCCTTGGCGAATCGATATGCGCCCCGATGATATTCATTCCTTCTTCTAACGGCCTTTTGCCTACTACAAATAAAGCGATAGTTTTGCCCATAACTTCTGCATATATTTTATCTCCGGGTTTTAGCGGTTTTTTCTGCTCGATAAATTCTTTTATATTTTTGTAACCGGCTTTTTCTGCGACAGTGCGGAACTCATCTACACACTCTCTTTCTGTTTTGCAGCGAGATATAAAGTTGATATACTTTTCGCCCAGGTCAAAAACCTTATCTAGTTCTACCTTGCTATACCTATCCCATGCATTTTCATATTCTTTTTCAAGAGGTGACTTTTTTGCTTCAGCCATCATATTCCCTCCAAAATTTTTATAGTAAATCGTAAGTATTATTTTATCAAACTGTGAGCCTTTTCACAATTCCTTATTGACAACAGCAAAGGGCAGTGTTATCATGGAGTTAGTTAAAAAAACCGGATATAATCTTCGGGGCAGGGTGCAATTCCCGACCGGCGGTAATACGGCAGGTGCCGTTAGCCCGCGAGCGAAAGCAGACATCGGTGAGATTCCGAGGCCGACAGTAAAGTCTGGATGGAAGAAGATTGATTTTTTTTGTGTGAAGCGGATTCCCCAAGATTATATCTTGGGGAATTTTTAAATTTACGGAGGGTGTTCTATGAGAAAAAGCGAAGTAAACAAAATGTCGAGACTTGCTATGCTTGCAGCTCTATCAATACTTTTAATGTTTTTGGTAAGATTTCCCCTTATTCCGACAGCCCCTTTCCTAGAGTATGAACCGGGCGATATACCCGCCCTTATAGCGGCGTTTTTGTTCGGACCTGCCGCAGGCGTTCTGGTAACCCTTGCAGTATCAATTATACAAGCCTTTACGGTCAGCGCCGGAAGCGGTTGGATAGGCGCCATAATGCATTTTATAGCCACTGGAACGATGGTTGCGGTTGCAGGATATATTTACAAAAAAATCCATACACAAAAGGGTGCAGCGATTGCGCTTATTGCAGCATCAATCAGCATGACACTTGTAATGATACCCCTTAACCTAATCTTTACTACAAAGTTTATGAATGTGCCAATGGAAGCCGTAAAAGCCATGATTGTGCCGATTATAATACCTTTTAATTTACTGAAAGCATCTATAAATTCGACCCTTACTTTTCTAGTCTACAAGCCTATAGGCAGAGTTTTAAGAGTTGAACTTGAACCGGTAAAACCGGTAAAATCCGCAATGGAAGAGACAAGATAGTTTAAGGAAATTCCTAAGTTCGTATATCTTCTCTCGGATTATGTGATATAATCAGCATATAGAATGCGGGGAGGAGATAATACATGAAACGGTTTTTAGGAATTTTAACAGTCTTTTGCGTCTTGTTGACAGCTTTTGGTTTTACAAATCTTGCTATGGGGGAAGAGAGCTCTACAGCACCTTCTGAACAAATTTTGCAATCGCAAAGTGAACAAGTCTTAGAAAAACTTGACTCAAGAAGGATTAAAAAATATAAGCTGCCCCAGGAAAATATATTTATTCTCAAACAAGAAAAAGCAGATGTAAACGGTGATGGCAAAGAAGAAACGGTATATTTTCTAGGTCAAAAATTCGAGGACTCAGATATCTATATGGAGCATGTATACATCTTAATAGAAAACCTAAAAGGCCGCGGGTATTTGATAAAACTTCCCGAGGACGGCGATGGTGGCTATACTCCCGATGCTGTGCTGGCGGATATTACAGGCGATAGCGTGCCTGAAATAGTTATTTCACTTCCTACCGGCGGCAGTGGCGGTATAATAAACTATTATATTTACACAGCAAAAGATGATAGGCCCCGACTGATTTTCAACTCCCAAAGAGATATTGTAAATGTTTCAGGAAACTTCGATGAAAATTATAAAGCAAAGATTTGTATAAAAGATCCTAACGGAACCTATGATATCCAGACATTGCTAGACCTAAAAGACCGCAAGGAAATATATGACGAACTGGGTCTTTACAGCGACGGGAAGCTTCAAAAACCCGGCACTGAAATAATGCCTTATCCATATGGCCTTATAAATGTTAAGGATTTAGACAATGATGGGGTATATGAGCTGGAAGCCTACCAGAGTGTAAGAGGTATCGCCGGGGCAGATTCTATTGCCGAAATTATTACTCATTGGAAGTGGGTAGATAACGCCTGGGTGGTTACCCGAATCGGCATCGAAAAAGAATAAAATTTTAATTTTAAAAAAACGAAATGAAGTTGACATACATTTATAAGTCATGATATAATTATCCTTAATCAAGTCGGAAATTCAGTGATGGGAAAGAGTAGCTTTGGCAGAAGGTCGAAGAGAGCCGCCGGTGGTGGGAGTGCGGCACCGAAAGTCATAGTGAATGGGTCCCGGAGAAGGCAAGGCGAAATAGTTTAAGTAGCTTTGCACGGCACGTCCCCCGTTAGCAAAGGACAGGATATCGCGATAATATCGCTGTATCTGATAAGAGTGAGTTTTACATTGAGGTGGCAAGCATTTCATCCTGAAGATGAGATGCTTTTGTTATATACACCCGATGTAAGGCTAATTTGGGTGGCACCACGGAAGCAACCGTCCCTGTAGTAGGGACGGTTTTTTTATATTCTTCGGTTTGAGGTGATGGATATGACATGAAAGCGCAAGATTAATATAAAATCAGCAGAAATTTATCAAGATGTCATAAATCTTTCTAACCCCTGCTTGCCGCATATAACAAAAATCTGCAAAAATATGAATTGTGACTCCTTATCTTTAAATCACTATTATTTTATAAGTTAAATAAAATAAATAAAATTATCTATTTGAGGTGATGAAGGCAATGAAAAATGAAGATACAAAAATATTACTTGAAGAAAGCGAAATTCCAACAAGCTGGTATAATATTCAGGCAGATATGCCGACCCCATTAAAACCTCCGCTTAGCCCTGCCACAGGAAAACCTGCGACTCCTGAAGAGCTGGGAGCAATATTTCCTGAGGAAATCATAAAGCAAGAAATGAGCACAGAGCGATTTATAGAAATACCTGAAGAGGTTAGAGAATTATACAGATTATGGAGGCCGTCTCCTGTATATAGGGCGCACAGACTGGAAAAAGCTTTGGATACCCCGGCTAGAATTTATTTTAAATATGAAGGAGTAAGTCCTGCCGGAAGCCATAAGCTAAACACCGCTATCCCCCAAGCCTACTACAATAAAAAACAAGGGATAAAACGGCTTGCAACCGAAACCGGAGCAGGGCAGTGGGGAACAGCGCTTGCCATGGCTTGTAAGTTCTTTGATATGAAATGCTCGGTTTACATGGTTAAAGTAAGTTATGAACAAAAGCCCTATCGGCGCTCGATAATGCAGCTTTTTGGAGCAGAAGTATTTGCAAGCCCCACAGATAAAACAGATGCCGGCCGCGCTGTGCTGAAAGAACATCCGGATTCACTAGGAAGCTTAGGTATTGCAATAAGCGAAGCAGTGGAAGACGCAGTGAAAAATTCCGATACGAACTATGCTTTAGGCAGCGTGCTAAACCACGTAGTTCTTCACCAAACAGTAATTGGTCTTGAAGCTAAAAAACAAATGGAAAAAGCAGGCTACTATCCGGATGTAATAATAGCATGTTCCGGCGGAGGCAGCAATTTTGGCGGAATTGCCATGCCTTTTGTGCATGACAAAATAAAGGAAGGCAAAAAGGTCCGCATAATTGCGGCAGAACCTACTGCATGTCCAAGCCTTACCAAAGGTAAGTTCACTTATGATTATGGCGATGTGGCTCATTTGACTCCAAAGATGATGATGTACACCTTGGGAAGCGATTTTGTTCCACCGGGAATCCATGCAGGCGGTCTGCGCTACCACGGAGCATCGCCTCTTGAAAGCCAGCTTTTGCATGATGGATTTATTGAGGCTGTTGCCTATGACCAGCAGGATATTTTTGAAGCAGCAGTGCTTTTTGCGCAAAACGAAGGGATTGTACCGGCGCCTGAGTCGGCTCATGCTATAAAGGCAGCAATCGATGAAGCCTTAAAAGCCAAAGAAGCCGGAGAAAAAAAGACGATTTTATTTAACTTAAGCGGTCATGGATATTTCGATATGGCATCTTATGACAATTATCTTTCGGGCAAACTGCAAAACTCCAGTTTGCCTGATAAGGTCTTACAGGAAGCTTTAAGCAAGTTAGACTAACAGGTTTTTAAAATAAATCACGATTTGGAGGAAATATTATGAAATTAAGAGATATGATTTTGACATCGCTTTTGATAGCAATTGGATTGGTGCTTCACTATATAGTTCCACCTATTATGGGAGGAATGAAACCTGATTTTCTGCTGTCAATGCTATTTGTAGCCCTTTATATAGACAGCAGCCCGAAAAATGCTGTGCTTGCGGGCATACTTGCAGGTATATTTTCCGCTTTGACTACCGGTTTTCCCGGAGGCCAAATAGCAAATATGTGCGACAAAATTGTTACGGCATTTGCTGTTATAGCAATGATAAAGGCATTTTCACATCTTAACCAAAATGCAGCAGTAATAATTACGGCAATTATTGGAACTATAATAAGCGGCACAGTCTTTTTAGGAACAGCTCTTTTCGTGGTGGGAAGCCTGCCTCTTGCTTTTCCGGTGCTTTTTACAACAGTGGTTCTGCCGGCAGCGGCAGTAAACACCATTGCTACTTTTATATGCTACAAAGTGGTAGCATCAATGCAAAAATCGGCGCTGCATAAAGCATAGGTAAATCTTATAGGGCAGCCGGGATATCCCGGCTGCCCTAAGTCTTTTTTTATTATGGCGTTTTATTTTTGCAGTTATAATCCTTTCATCGTAAGGCTTATCCTTCCCCTTTCTTTGTCCGCGGATAACACCTTAACTCTTACCACATCTCCGACACTTACCACATCAAAAGGTGAACGCACAAAGCCATCAGAAAGCTCCGATATGTGGCAAAGACCGTCCTGATGAACGCCGATATCGATAAATGCTCCAAAGTCTGTTATATTACGCACACTGCCTGTTAAAACCATGCCCGGTTTTAAGTCCGAAATTTCCAGCACATCAGTGCGAAAGATGGGGGCGGGAAGTTCTTCACGAGGATCACGGCCCGGCTTTTTAAGCTCTGACAGGATATCCCTTAGGGTAGGGATGCCGATATCAAGATTCGAAGCCATTTGAGCAATGTCATTTTCAGAAAATGTTTTTACCTTAAGTTCCTCTAAAGTATAAAGCTTCATAATCTTTTCAGCTATATCATAACTTTCGGGATGGACAGCAGTATTATCCAAAATATTGCTGCTTTCCGGTACGCGAAGAAATCCTGCGCACTGCTCAAAGGTCTTTGGTCCCAGTTTTGGCACCTTTAAAAATTCCTTTCTTGATTTGAACATGCCGTTTTCTTCCCGATATTTTACAATATTTAAAGCAATAGATGAGCTGACGCCGCTTACATAGCTAAGAAGAGAAGGAGACGCAGTATTTACATCTACTCCTACAGTATTCACACAGTCTTCTACAACAGCTGATAATTTTTCTGAAAGACGTTTTTGATTTACATCATGCTGATATTGGCCGACACCAAGTGATTTTGGGTCTATCTTTACCAGCTCTGCCAAAGGGTCTTGAAGGCGCCGCGCAATGGAGACAGCTCCCCTAAATGAAACATCCAGGTTCGGAAATTCTTCGGTTCCAAGTTTTGACGCAGAGTATACCGAAGCGCCTGCCTCGCTTACAATGACATAAGAAACAGGTCTTGAGCTTTCCTTTAAGATTTCCGACAGGAATTTTTCACTTTCCCTGGAAGCAGTGCCATTTCCCAATGAAATAACATCAACCTGGTACTTTTCTATTAAATCTAAAATAATCTTTTTCGATTCATCAAACTTATTCTGCGGCGGAGTGGGATAGCAGACCGTGCACTCTAAAAGCTTTCCGGATGCGTCTATTATTGCAATCTTACAGCCGGTTCGATACGCAGGATCAAACCCCATTATTATACGGCCTTTTACAGGGGGCTGAAGAATTAAGTGTTTGAGATTTTTAGAAAATGTAGAAAGCGCCTGTTCCTCGGCTTCTTCTGTCAGCATATTTCTGATTTCCCGTTCTATTGAAGGCCAAATAAGCCGCTTATAAGCATCTTCGACGGCGTTTTCCATAAGATTAGAGGTAGGCGAAGACTTCTTTATATATTCGGCCTTTATTATTTCTATAATTTCATCATCGGGAACCGAGATTTTTACCTGAAGATATTTTTCCTTTTCGCCCCGGTTTATTGCAAGGATTCTATGTGAGACGATTTTTTGCACAGGCTCCTTAAAGTCGTAATACATCGAGTAAGTTGACGTCTCATCGGTAAGGCCTGTTGTCTCTATAATTCCTTTTTTATAGGCTTTATCCCTTACGAGCTTGCGAATTTTCGCATCATCTGAAATAGTTTCAGCAATAATATCAAGGGCCCCTGTTAAAGCCTCATCGCAAGTTGAAACACCTTTTTGCGGGTCTACAAAGGATGCGACAAATTGTTCATCAACTACATTTTCTTGAGATAAGATTTTTATTGCCAGAGGCTCGAGCCCTTTTTCCCTGGCAATAGTAGCCCTGGTTCTTCGTTTAGGTCTAAAGGGCCTGTAAATATCTTCTATTTCCTGAAGAGTTAGAGCCCTATCAAGGCTTTGCCTAATTTCCGGTGTAAGCTTTTCCATTTCCTCTAGAAGCCTTGCAACTTCAGTCTTTCTTGTTTCAAGATTTCTAAGATAGGAAAGCCGATCTGAAAGCAGGCGAAGCTGTTCGTCTGACAGACCTCCAGTTGCCTCTTTTCGATACCGAGCTATAAAAGGCACCGTATTTCCGCTATCTAGAAGTTCAACGGCTGCCGCAACTTGTCTTTCTTCTATATTTAATTCTTGAGCTAAAGCTTTTATGATTTTTTCCATACTAACCTCCTGCTTATATGCGAGCCTAAATATCTAATATCTCAACTTCAGGCGTTGTCCTGTATATTACATCTTTTCGCTCTATGATAATTTTAGCTTTTTTTTGAAAGATCTTCATCTTTTTTTATAGCTTGAAGCAGTTTTTTGACAGGATTGACGGCAACGGGATTGCCTACTATTTTGAGCATTGAAAGGTCTCCTGTGGTATCCCCGTATGCAAAGCTCTTGTCCAAATCCACCTGATATGAGCATACAAGCTGATTTATAGACCTTTGCTTATTTTCCGAATCCCACATGCTGAGAACTTCGCCTGTGAAATTATTGTTTTCGTCTACAATATATTGAGTTGCTTTATATGCTGTAACCTTATATTTTTCAGCCATCTTCTCCACAAGAAAATCAGGAGCGCCGGATATAAAAAATATCATATGCCCCTCCTGCCTATGCCAGTTAATCCTTGATCTGGTATATCGATAGACCTTATCCCAGTTCATATTTATTACCTGACTTGCCACAAATTCAATATAGGATTTATTTATACCTCTAAGTTCTTTTACATAAATTTTTACCAATTCATCCATATAATCATTAAAATCCCCGTAGCGCTTTTCCCATTCAGAATAGTAATCCTTAAGACGGCCGTGCCAAACACGAGGGTCTATTACTTCATACTTTATTAATTTTTTAAAATGCTCAATCATGAGAGAATTTCGAAAAAGTGTGCCGTCAATGTCAAAAAATGCCGCTGTGTTGGCCATATTCTTCCCTCCTTTGAAATTGTCGTCGGAAACCTTAAAAATATCCTTGTCTACCAATATTATATCATTTTAATAAAATAAGACACCAGTAAGAATTAGTCTGATCGCGTCAAGTAATCTTAGGTTTTTTTGTAAGACCTCTGCCAACCTTATAC
>ENA-UPAD01000417-UPAD01000417.1-bioreactor-metagenome-genome-assembly--contig:-NODE-417-length-60043-cov-23.776605_pt1 | contig 60043 bp, 50 predicted proteins | sample MGYA00238179_ERZ772710 | MGnify/ENA primary metagenome ERZ772710 (study PRJEB29004, sample SAMN07631245) | bioreactor metagenome | isolation source: Switchgrass digestor | place: USA: Dartmouth...
AATATGCCCTTATAGGGCTTAATCAAGCCACCAGCTAAGCTGGTGGTAATTGACTCAGGAACGCACACACATATATAATACATACACATTAACGGGAACTGATACACCCATTAATAAAGTTAAATTGCTTTCACACCAACATGATTACTTTTTGCCTACAACAGAACCATAGGAAAAAGCTTCATCATACAGCGCTTCCAAGGCATCCAACCTGCAATCTCCATTAATGCCATTGCCTGCGGTAAACAGCAGTCTGCCTTCAGGCCTGAAGAACGTATCCATCATCTCACGGACTTCTTCCCGGACCTCAGCACATGTACCGAACGGAATTACCCTCTGAACATCAAATCCTATCCAAATACAGATATCATTGCCGAATTTATCCGCAATCTTTTTTCTGTCCATTGTATGCTTCTGAATTGGGTGAAGAACATCCAGCCCAATTTCAATTAAGTCAGGTATCAGAATTTCAATGTTGCCGCAGCAGTGGAGCCATACATGCATATTAAGGCTATGTGCCTTATTAATTATTTCATTATAATACGGCTTGATGAATTCACGGAACAATGCAGGAGACAAGAACGGAGAAACCTGTCCGCCAAGATCATCCCCAAAAAAGATTGCATCAAGGTTCAGCTCCCTTTTACCACGTTCTATCATAACCAGATAGAAATCCGTTACCGCACGGAACAAACGATGTACTTCATCGGGGTAATCGTAGTAATCGCATAGTGCATCTTCCATACCTCGCAGCTGCCAGTGACGCTCAAATAGGCCATACCACCAATAGCCTATACGATAACGACCGTCATCAGCAGGATTACTGTTAATTAGTCCTGGATAATACGGATCAGGGAAGTCCTTCAGTATTTCGTCCAACTGATTCCAATCTTTAATGGCAGCCCGCGCATCTAGTCCCACGCTTGTTCCGGTATAGGGGTCATCATAATTAACCCAGCGATAGGAGGGAGCATCCTTCGGCGCTTTAAATACCTCAGGAGTATTAAAAGGAATGAATTGAGCATCTTCAGGATACTGGTTCATTATTTCATAAACCTTTTCTTTGCCATCACCGAATTCCTCAGGGTGGGTCCAAAACTTTAATAATACGGGGATTCGCGGGGCACATCCTTTTCCTTCGATGACTGAAATCATTTCCTCTCTCGTTAATGGTTTATAATTCATGTTAAATACCTCCAATTTATCATTAACATTTATAGGACATTCCAGATGAACAAAAAGGAAAAGAGTAAGATTTGCTGGTAGATAAACATCATTAAATAAAAATAATTCACAAGCATATCTGTTAATGATTAATGTACAGTAAACATAAAATCAATAGGGCAAAAACATGTTCAGGAATACCTGAAGTGTGATTTACAGAATTGTTCAAAATCAATAAATACATCACTTAAAGGTTCCTAACATGTTTGCTGCCCTTTGAAACTGGAAACTGAAATAGGTATACTATTTCAGCTTTACGCTCTCTAAGGAGCGTTCACACACACACATATAACATATACATTAATGGGGGTTAATACACCCACTAATAAGCTGCTTTAATATTATTCTATTGTGAAAATTTTATAGGTTCCCGGTCTAAGGAATATCCTGAAACAGGTTACGCCCTTTCCAGGGATTAGATCAATTCCGGAGTCAGTCCGGTGCCTGTTTGTGACAATCTGATGAAGCACTGCATTTTCCTTATGAACAACAACAGTAACTTCGGTATTTGTATCTCTGAAGGACTCAATAACGAAGGTATTATTGTCATACAGGAATAAACCCACCTGTGCCGGACCTTCAATATGTACCGGTATTTCCTTTGACACAACATTTCTAATGGTATTGAGAACTCCTTCGGGATAACAGTATATGTCACCGGGGTTATCAGGAATTGTAAGAACGTATAATTTTCCTCTGCTGTATTTATTCTCAAGAAGTATCGGGTGATTATTATTGCTGTCTATGGCAACCACCTTTTGCCAGGTATCATTAGTTTTAAAGTCAATATGAGGAATCAATATATCTCTTGCAGAGTCATAATAATCTCTAAAAGAGCAGATTTCCATTGCGATTGCATATTTATTTACCAATGCCTTTTTATCAGTGTAGTATATATCCGCTATATCCGACAGTTTACTGTTAAGAGCTCTTAATAGACCTGATGTAATAATAACGTCACTTCCTGAAGTCAGGCTTGCCTTTATTTTTTCCACAAGATCAGGATCTGTTTTTGCACTTTCGGTAATCAGAACCAGTTTACTGTTTTCCGGATATACAGGAGTGGGCTCCAGTGGAAGGCCCAGCATTCCAAGATAACCGTGAAGGAAATCCTCACCGCTTGATTTGATGGGCTTATAGCAAGGAATTCCTACAGGCTCTCCAAGCTTATCAACCAACTTGTCCAATTCACTTAATACATAACCTGCTATGGGAACGCATATTCTGTAATCAGTTGCCAGAATACCTGCACAAAACAGCGTAATTTCTCTTGCTTTGGCAAAAACAGTCAAGTTCAGCTGTTCAACGTAAGCATTCAGGGAACAGTCAAAGGTGTCAAACCATCCGCCCATGTTTTTACCCGGATTTATATTTTCAAAATATCTCATTATGAAATAACCCAGATATCTTTGAAGCACTTGCTGGGTGTATTGTGAGTCACGGGTTTCGGTACCTGTATAGAAGGAATCAAAAATACCAGCCTGATCTCCGGGAGTATAGCCGGTAAAATGGTGATGCTCATACCAGTTTGGATATTTTATAATCATATTTATACCAGGGTTTATTTTTTTTGCTACTGCCACTATTTTCTCAGATATTTCTGCCATTTGTGTTGTTCTGAAATCAGACCAGCTTCTGCTGCCCTTATTATTAATACACAAATCACATTTACAGTTTGTAAAATAGAAATCATCGAGTATAATCTCATCAAAGATACTGGCCGTATAAGCAACGATGTCACATAATTGCGTTACTTGCTCAGGGTCACTGTAACAAAGGGAATGAAAGCTCGCGCTGCCATCACCTTTTTGAGTAGTGGTTATAGCCCCGGAAACCTTAATACCTTTACTTTCAAAGAACTTTTTGCAGACCAGCATATCTTCTTTAGGTAAACAAAAACTTCCACGAAAGGTTTCAAGATAAACTTTGTCGAAATTAATATGATTTGAGAAAAAATCATATAAGTCCTCAAATAAATTGTCTTTCCTAATGGCATCAAGATCATAGGCAGTGTAAAAAATTGATGTTGAAAAATTTTTATATGACATAAAACCTCCTAAAGATACCGCTTGGCGGCTGATATCATAGTTTATTAAAATTGTTTTATAAAAGATGTTTTATGTCTTAATTATATTAAATATATATAAAAATACTCGCCATTGTTTGCTAATTACTACTCAAATATTGCTTTTTAAATTGTGAGGGAGAGCAACCCCTAACCTGTTTAAACACACGATTAAAGGTTTTAATACTGTTAAACCCTGATTTATAAGCAATTTCAGTTATAGAATTAGAAGAATTAATCAGCATGTTAGCAGCTTTTGAAACTTTATAATTATTCAGGTATGTCCAAAAGGTCATACCAGTTGCCTCTTTAAAAAATCTTGTAAAATGGTACATACTGAAGTTAACATGTTTTGAAACCTCCTGCAGACTAATTTGCTCATTGAGGTTACTGTCAATATAATATTTTATTCGCTCTAGAAGCTCCAATTTTTCTAATTGCTTATTTTTTTCGGCAGGACAAAGTTTTTCGTTAGGTATATACCTGATCATACCGGCAGCAAGGTCACAAAGTCTGGCTGAGATGAAAAATTCATATCCGGGATCCATATTTTTTAATTCTTTACTAATTTCCAGAATTTTGCTCTCAAAGTATTTATGAACAGAAAACTCATTACTATTATCAGAAGAACTGCAGGTTATAAGTGGGTTCAGCAGCCGCCTGCCTGAAACATTGCCTGCTATTTCCTGAAACAGTGACAAATCAAATTGAAGTATAATTCTGTCACATTTTTGTGGCTGCATCAAAAAATAATGGACCTCACCAGTATTAATGATAAGAATATCTCTGTTATATAATGTGTAAATGAAATTGTTCAATCCGACTTTAAGCTGGTCTCCCAGAACATAAATCATTTCCACCCTTTCATGCCAGTGAGGTGGAAAATCCTGAACATCAGTATTAAATATGTTTATCGGTAAATGTCCGGTATATATATTTATGCTGGTTTGATGATGAGCTTCCATAACTAACCTCCAACCTGTATAAGTGGCTTAGATACATCAAAATAGTAAAACTATTCACCAATAAAAGAACACTCCATATTATATATTAGCAGAGTTATCAGGTATTTTTAATATGTGCTTCTGTTAACTGTAATTTTTACTGAGTCGGGAAAGCAATAGCTGACACTGAAGTGGGAGGGTAATATGTATTATACCGAAAGATTTGACCAATGAATAATGAGTTTAATATAATTACTGGTGAATATGGTGATGTTAACGGCGATAATATCAGAGATTTCGTGTATCTTACCGGAACAAGAACACCCAACAGTGCATATATTCAGAACATAGCCCTGGTCATAAGAGACGGAAGGACAGGAATTAAGCAGAGAGCAAAGCTAAAATCTGATTCGGGGTATTCACCTGCAATTAGCTTAATAGACTTCAGCGGTGACAAGGTAAAGGATATTATGGTAAGCATTGCTTCAGGGGGAAGCGGAGGCATATACTACTATTATATTTTCTCCAACATTAACAATCATTTAAAACAGATGTTTGACTATGAGGAATACAATGAACGGTATAAATATAAAGTGGAATATAGAGATAATTATAAAGTTGAAGTAAAAAACCTTGGAACCGATGAAGTATTTATTATTGATATTACGTATAAAGGTAAGGAGTATCTTGATGAAATTTATACTACTGAAGGTATTCTGAGGCAGCCCATAGAGGGGTGGGTTGATCCTCTCAGCGGATTATACCCTGTTGATTTTGACGGAAATGGAATTTATGAACTTCTTGGTTATCAAAGTATTGCAGGGCGATATCACGCAGATTCTCTGGGATATGTACAGAGTGTTCTTAAATGGAACGGGAAAAAGTTTTACCTGATGGACCAGCTTATAGCTGTATTTGGCGGCGATTGAACAGGATTACTTCTTAAGGTAAAAACTGTACAATAATCCCCCTGTATCAAAGAAAAATTTTTTATAAATTTTACATATACAGATTATATCTTATAATATAAAATTTATATTGTAACAACAATCCGTTCCAGTTGGCGGATTTGTTCTGCCGGCTGGTCTTAAAATATATTCCTCCTGAAAATTGTAGGTCCTCGTGTTGGTTGAAACATGAGGATTTTTGCCGTTCTATGAGATAATTCAAAGCATTGTAACAATAATATTGTAACAATAATATTTAACATTGGATAAGTTGGCGTTATGTTATAATGATTAGTGAGCTGTGTTAAATTAATAATTAAATCGGAGGCAGAAATGTTTATCGACAAAAAAAGCCCTGTACCTGTGTATTTCCAATTAAAAAATTTAATACTTGAAAAGATAAAATCTGGTGAATATCCTGCAGGCAGTTTGATACCATCTGAAAGAGAACTTTCTGAAAGCCTTGGTATAAGTCGTATGACTGCCAGACAGGCAATAAATCAGCTGGCTTCGGAAAATTATCTTGTAAGAGAAAAGGGTAAAGGTACCTTTGTTAATAAAGCAAAGTTTGAGCAAAGAAATGTTATGAGCTTTTCCGAAACCGTAAAAAGGCTTGGAATGGTTCCACATACAAAAGTATTGGAATTTACTGAAGACATGGATTGTTTTGACGTTAAACAGGTGCTGGAGCTGGAACCTCAGGATAGGATATTCCGCGTTAAAAGGCTAAGACTTGCAGATGATACTCCAATTGCAATTGAAGAGGTATTTCTGCCGGAAAAGCTTTGTCCTGACATTAAAAATCTGGATTTGACAAGATCTCTGTATGATCTGCTTAAAAACACATATTCAATTGAAATAAGCCATGTTGACAATAATATAGAAGCAATAAAGGCTGACAAGGAGAGTCGGCATCTGCTGATGCTTGAAGCGGGTATTCCTGTTCTTAAAATATCAGGAACCAGCTATACCAGAGACGGGAGGAAGCTCTTCTATGAAAGGGATGTCTACCGTGCAGATAAATATAAATATAGTGTGAGAATCTATATGGAACAGCCCACAGCTGAGTAGAAAAGTGTATTCAGCAAAGAATATCGAGTAGAGGTAAAACTCCAGCTGACGTGACCAAAAATAAATATACAATACAATAATGGAAACCTGTTCAACATATTTTTTAAAATAGATTGATTTTTATGAAGAGTTGAATTATTATATAGATAAAGTGGTATATACAACTATACCTATATACCAGTACTTAGATTTCAAATTATTTTGAATTTCTACATACTATTAACCTAATACTAAAATAATAATTATAATGAGAGGTAGTTACTATGACCAAAATGTGGGAAGAAATAATGGAACAGCCCCAGATTCTGAAAAAAACAATAGAAACAAACAATAAAGTTATTGATTTACTGCTTCAGGAAGTGAATACAAGACAAATATCTTCGGTAGTAATTGCTGCAAGAGGTACCTCAGACCATGCAGCAGTATATGCCAAATACGCTATAGAAACTCTTGTGGGTATACCAGTATCTCTGGCGGCACCATCAGTTATAACTATGTATAATAAACATGTTAATATGAAAAATTGTCTTGTAATAGGAATATCCCAGTCTGGTAAAGCTGCGGATGTTATAGAAGTTGTCAGAACTGCGGCTGAACAGGGAGCAGTCACAGTGAGTGTAACAAACTTCACAGATTCTCCTTTGGCCCAATCATCACAATTCCACGTGTTTTGTGATACCGGAGTAGAAAAAAGTGTTGCTGCAACAAAAACTTTTACTTCAACGATATTCATTCTTATTAATTTTATTGCAAAGTGGGCTAAGTGTCAGGAACTGCTGGAGGAATTAAAACAAGTACCCGACATAATGACTGAATTATTTAGCAAAGCAGATAATATACAAGAAGTGGTAAAAAGATACAGGTTTATGAAAGAATGCTTTGTACTGGCAAGAGGTATTAATTATTCCATTGCATTGGAATCAGCTTTAAAAATACAGGAGACAACTTATATAAGAGCAAAGGCCTTTGCTACATCAGATTTCCATCATGGACCTTTTGCTATGGTTGAAAGAGATATGCCGGTTATAGTCTTTGCACCGGAAGGACCATCAGCAACAGATATTTCTGAAATGCTGGATAAACTGAAGAATAGTGGCGCAGATATACTTGTTGTTTCAAATAATAAAGATTTACTTTTAAAAGGAGATTGTAATATAGAAATACCAAAAAATTTAAGTGACTATACATCTCCCTTTATAAATGTTGCTGTTGCACAAATGTTTGCTTGTAAACTCTCAATACTGAAGGGATTAAATCCTGATGCTCCAAGAGGTTTGAATAAGGTAACCATTACAAGATAGAGAAAACGAGTAGTGTGAGTAATAAATTCGGCAAATCCAGTATGATTTTCATGCAGACACATAATTTGTTACACGTTTTTCACTACTGCATTGTACGTTTTCGTTTTCGGCATGCATAAAAGACACTTATAGTATCCAGGTCATTTACAACTCCTTCAACAACATTAAGTGACCTGGAGAGGTTAGATATCTGTTTTATTAACCCATTGAGAATATGGGAATAGATACTTCACATCACATTTTTATGGCCACAATGGTATAAAAACCATTTCTGGCTTGAAACAGCCGTAAAACGGCTTAGGAGGTTAATATGAGACTTAATAATAAGAATGCAGAGTGGTTTATTCCTGACGGGAAGGATGTTGATACAGCTCTTGAAAGAACGACGCATCTGGCCATTGCCGCCCATCAGGATGATATTGAAATTATGGCATATGACGGTATTTTAAAGTGCTTTGGAAGTGATAAAAATTGGTTTGGCGCGGTTGTGGTAACCAATGGTGCTGGTAGTGCAAGAAATGGCATATATGCCGACTATTCAGATGAAGATATGCAGAAAGTCAGGAAAGTAGAGCAGAAGAAGGCTGCGTATGTAGGTGAATATTCTGCATTGGCACTACTGGACTATACCAGCAGTCAGGTGAAGTCGGCTGGTTCAAGAGAAATAATTGATGAGCTGAAAGGTATCATAAAAAAGGCAGGAGCAGAGGTTATATATACACATAATCCGGCCGATAAACACGATACTCATTTGGGCGTTGTAACAAAGGTGATACAGGCAATCCGTGAATTGCCAAAAGAACAGAGACCTAAAAAACTATATGGCTGTGAGGTATGGAGAAACCTGGATTGGGTTATGGATTCACAGAAAGTTGTTTTTGATGTTTCTGCACATCCAAATCTTTCGGCAGCATTGGTAGGTGTTTTCGATTCACAGATAGCAGGAGGTAAAAGGTATGACCTTGCTACCACCGGCAGAAGACTGGCAAACGCAACCTATTCAGCTTCCCATAGTGTTGATCAGTCAGATGCCCTAAGCTATGCAATAGACCTGACTCCTCTGATAGAAGATGACAGTCTGTCAATCATAGAGTATATCAGAGGCTATATCAGAAGTTTTGAGGAAGATGTAATAAATAAGCTTAACAGTGTACTTAAGCCACAGCAATAGAACACCTGCTAAAGGTATTGCTCATAAGCAAAATATGTATTTGAACAGTGGTAAAAAAGACTCATGGTGTTACATTATAAAATGTTTAATTACCTAAAACATTTTATTGGGACACCATGATCTATATATTATATATGGATATCAAACACAAAATTGCGGAAGAATAAGAAATAGGAAAGATGGATTAAAGATACTAACGGAGAATGTTTGGTTTTAAGTTGCAAAGGGAATGGACTACATAAATATTGAATACATATGTGTAAAAGTACTATAAATAAATACTGGGTTACCAGATTTTTCAACGACAATTAATATTGCTATATATTAAGCAAAAAAAATATAAAATTTCTATTGACATAATAGATATTTGTTATGTATAATGTAAAAGCACGTTGCGAAACGGGACAAGCAAATGGCGGCGTAGCTCAGTTGGCCAGAGCATCCGGTTCATACCCGGCAGGTCGTAGGTTCAAATCCCACCGCCGCTACCATTTCAAGCGATAGGTACTATCGCTTATTTTATGGCCCATTGGTCAAGTGGTTAAGACACCGCCCTTTCACGGCGATAACAGGGGTTCGACTCCCCTATGGGTCACCAAAAAACACATATATATTTGCACGTAATCCATAGAGTCAGAAGAGATGATATGGAGTCGAACCCGAGAGGGCACGAGCCGTAAAGAAAATGTGCTAAATGCACATTTTTAGGCGAGTGTAGGAGCCCGGCACCGTAAGCGGAGCGAGCGGTGGGCGACGTAAGAGCATGCGAAGCATGCGGCGACTCCCCTATGGGTCACCAAAAAACACATATATATTTGCACGTAATCCATAGAGTCAGAAGAGATGATATGGAGTCGAACCCGAGAGGGCACGAGCCGTAAAGAAAATGTGCTAAATGCACATTTTTAGGCGAGTGTAGGAGCCCGGCACCGTAAGCGGAGCGAGCGGTGGGCGACGTAAGAGCATGCGAAGCATGCGGCGACTCCCCTATGGGTCACCAAAAAACACATATATATTTGCACGTAATCCATAGAGTCAGAAGAGATGATATGGAGTCGAACCCGAGAGGGCACGAGCCGTAAAGAAAATGTGCTAAATGCACATTTTTAGGCGAGTGTAGGAGCCCGGCACCGTAAGCGGAGCGAGCGGTGGGCGACGTAAGAGCATGCGAAGCATGCGGCGACTCCCCTATGGGTCACCTGTTTGGGAGCTTAGCTCAGCTGGGAGAGCATCTGCCTTACAAGCAGAGGGTCATAGGTTCGAGCCCTATAGTTCCCACCAATAAAACAAGACTTTCGTTTTGAGGGTCTTGTTTTTGTTTTGAAATTTATGGGAACTTTAATGATTTTCCTCTGTCTAATAGCATGAGGTGAAATACATGATAAAAGCAAAATCCATATTATGTGTTCTTTTAATTACCGGTGTGAGTTTGATCTGTTCTCCAATGGAAAGTAAGGCTGAACCAGGAGAAAGTACAAATATAAGACTAAAAATGAAATAAAGAGACACATTAACGGTAGTATTTCGGATTATGATAAAGCACTTATTAACCCAAAATCTAATTATGCCCCTGATATTCTAATTCCAGGTAACCGAAACATATCCCAAATTCCTAATTCCAGGTAACCCTGATATAGATCCCAAATTCCTTATAAAGCCGCCGATAATAAAGCAGGGAAAAAAGTAGTAAGAACCAGTTATTTAATTATCTATGCTCCTAAAGCCTTTACCAATAATTTCAGAGGTGTTGCTTATTGAAATAAAGGCTTGAGAATCTATACTTTTTATAAATGAACGCAGCTTAAGTGCTTGTCTTCGGCTTACAATAGTGGATATAACTATTTCAGGCTGATTGGTAAAGGCACCTTCTGCTTTATAAATAGTAGCACCACGTTTGAGTTGATTTACAATATAATGGCGTATTTCCTGATATTTGGAGCTTATTATGACCATTTGCTTGCTGACGTTTAAGCCCTCAATAACAAAGTCTATCATAAAGGCTTTGATTATAAGACCTAAAACGGAATATAAACCTATTTTCACTCCAAATACTGCTCCAGCCCCAAGAGCTATTAAAAAGTCGGTTATTAGAAGAGTCTTTCCTATGTTAAGCTTTGTATATTTACTTAGTACTTTAGCAGCAATATCAGTACCACCTGTTGAGGCATTACAGTTAAATACAATAGCTGACCCTACGGCAGGAAAAATAATTGAATAAACCAGTTCAAGCAGCATATCATCAGTTAAAGGCTGCTGAAGAGGAAATAGTTTTTGTATAATCCAAACAATTCCTGAAAGGGCAAAGCTGGAGTATACTGTTTTGGAACCGAAATCCGAACCAATTAAAAAGTATCCTGCTATTATAAGTACAATATTAATAATCAGCATCATTGGGCCAACATCAATTTTGGGGAAAAAGCTGCTGAAAATTATTGCCAAGCCACTGACTCCGCCTGTAGCAAAGTTATTGGGAATTTTAAATAAACATATGCCAATACCTACTAACAATAATCCAAGATTTATCAGTAAAAAATCAATAATACGTTTTCTCATTATACAGAAGCTCCTTGATTTATGATTTATTGTTTCTGTTACGATTAATAATCCCTAAAATATAAGCAGTAATGAATGAAAAAAAGCAAACAATACAAGCCAATAAAGTCAGTACAATATATGCCAGGTCCTCAAAGTCAGTTGAAAAATATTTTGATTTTACATAGAAGCCTATACCTGCCAGAAAAGATAAAATGGCAGGTACATATTTTACAGCTGGTTTTTTGTTGAAAAATCTATTTAAAATAAGAGTTATTAATACTGCCAGAATACTTGTAATATAAACAAATATATAAAAGTTATTCATTATTAGTGCCTTTCTTTACTGTAATTAAAGCAGTTTAAATTTTTAAATTATATTATTAATATGACGCTAACTGAGCTAATCACAATATTATATGTTGTCTGAAAATTTACGTGCTATTCAATTTCTAACAGGAAATATAAAGTCCCGTTAAGATTCTTGGTATTACCAGGAACAGTAAAATTCGTGAGAGAATCCCATCATTATTCTTTGTAACAGGTTATTACAAGCAGTAAAATCAATCTTATTTATAAAAACCTTTCGACAACAGACAGCAGAATATAAGTGGACTAACTTTACTCTTGCTTACGAAGCCAGCTCTGAAAAGTTTAATTAATGTTTAATTTATAAGGGTTTTTGCGGATAACTGTCTAAATTATATTAATGCTGATTACCATAGTTTGACAGAAATTTTTCAATTACTGAATTATAATCATTCTGCATGCAAAATGACACGGCCGGATAAACACGAGACAAGCACAGGGGGTCACACAAATGAAGTCAGATATGCTTACATATAAAAATACGGGAGGATATAGCTCAGCAGCTCATCAAACCGGAAAATCCAGTAAAGCCGCAGCTGTATTGGATTATCTTAATAAAGCCAATCTAATTATTTTACCTGCAGCCTTTTTGTTAGGCAGAATATCACTACTGGGAGGCTTAATGCCTTTTGGTATAGCTTTATACGCAGCAACCTTAGGTTTGAATATCAACAGAATAATGATATCTATAGCAATATTTGCCGGCATGTTAACATCCGGCGCCACGGTACAGATTTATACTGCAGCTGTAGCAATGCTTCTTTTTAATGCACTTAACATACCTTTTAAAAAGAGTACAGGCTCCTCCTTCAGAGTGGGGATAATAGCTTTTATCGGTGTTCTTATACCAGAAATGCTGCTGACTTTTTTGCAGGGCTTCTTAATGTATGACATTATAAAATCCATTATTAATGGTTTTATAATTTTTGCTTTGGTATTTGTGTTTAAAAATGTCCTTGAGGTACTTGGAAATCCCTCCAGGAGATATCAGCTTACCAGCGAAGAAATCCTGAGCATAGCCATTGCCTGTGCTCTTGCCCTTGGAGGATTGGGTGACTGGAATATACTTGGTGTAAGTCTGAAAAATATATTATGCATATTGATAATACTGGTATTCAGCTATAGAACAGGTGCTGGCAATGGTGCTGCCATAGGAGTTATTGTAGGAACTGTAATAAGTATATCTTCTAGTTCTTCACCAATTATTATTGCTTCGTATGCTTTTTGTGGATTACTGGCAGGTATTTTAAAGAATATGGGGAAAATCGGTTCCTGTGTAGGTGTCCTGATGGGCAATGCCTTGCTTACCTTCTATACAAATGGCTCTACAGAAGTATTACTGTATTTATATGAGATCATAGCCTCAATTGTTTTATTTATGCTTATACCATCAAAATTAATGGATACAGTTGTAACAAAGTTTGATAAGAGTTTGGCTGCTAAAGGAGATAAAAAAGGGTATAGTGTTAGAATCAAGGAGATAACCGTTGACAAATTAAATAGGTTCTCAAAAGCCTTCTGCGAAATGGCTAAAACCTTTGATGAAATTTCAGAAACAAAAGCAGTTACAGAGAAGCATGATATCACAACCATATTTGACAGAGTGGCGGATAGGGTTTGTAAGGACTGCAGCCTTTGTGTACATTGTTGGGAGCATAACTTCTGTAATACTTATCAGATTATGTTTAAAATAGTTGAAAAGCTTGACAGTAAGGGTTGGATTGAGGCAAGTGATATTCCTCAGTATTTTCTGGAAAGATGCGAGAGAATTGATGATTTTGTAAGAGCAGTAAATAATGTTTTTGAGCTGTTCAAGATTGATATGGTCTGGAGAAGCAAAATTGGGGAGAGCAGAGGACTTGTATCACAGCAGTTAAAAAGTATGTCAATAATAATTTCAAATCTGGCCAACGAACTTAATACCGACATTTGCTTCAAGGACGATCTTGAAAATCAGATTATACTTGAGTTAACAAAGGCCGGTGTGAAGAATGCTGATGCTGTAGTTTATGAAAACAAATACAAAAAATACGAAATGACATTATCCTTTAAAGGTTGTGGTGGAAAGAGAAGTTGTATAGGAATTGTTGAGAAAATCGTATCAGAGGTAGTTGGAAGAAAAATGGTTAAAGACGACTGTGAATGTGGACTTAATACAAAAAACAATATTTGTACCATTAAGCTGGTTGAGGAAGAAACCTATAAGGTAATTACCGGTGTGGCAAGAATGGCTAAAAATGATAAGTACGTTTCGGGAGATAATTATACATTCTTAAATACCGACGACGGTAAATATATAGCAGCATTGAGTGATGGTATGGGAACTGGACACAAGGCGTGCATGCAGAGCAAGGCTACAGTAAGCCTGATAGAACAATTCATGGAATCAGGGTTTGATAAGGATACAACTGTTAAGCTGATTAATTCTATATTGGTGTTACGCTCTACCGATGATTCTTTTGCAACTATTGACATTTCAGTTATAGATTTATACGAAGGTGAGGTGGAATTCTGTAAGGTAGGTGCAGCTCCAACCTTTATAAAAAGAGAAGACTATGTTGAAGTTATTAAAGCAGCAACTCTACCGGCAGGAATACTAAGCGAGGTGGAGGTAGAACTGATACACAAGAAGGTTAATAACGGAGATTTTGTAATAATGCTTTCTGATGGAATTATTGATTCCTTTAAACATTGTCAGGACAGCGTAAAAGAGGTGCAAAACCTTTTACAGAACATGGATACAAAGAATCCTCAGAAAATGGCAGATGATTTACTGAATGCTGCGTTGAGCCATTGCCCTAACAATGAACCTGAAGATGACATGATGGTTATGGTATCAAAGATATGGAGAGCCAGATAAATATGGGAAATTTAAATACTATGCATAAAATTGATAAAATTCCACAAACTACCCATAATCAGAGTTCTTTGGAGGATACTATGTTTTATGGAAAGTCGAAGAAAGTAATTATTCTAAAGGATATTCATTCAAATTTGTTTGAGGAGGCTATTCTGGTTCTGAAAGAGGATAAGGAACGGGATAAGGAGGTTGGGGATGGGTTGGCATCAGGAAAAAAGTCAAATGCCAAAAGTGATTTTATATTAAGGGAAGCAGAATCTATAATCAATAACTATATTAAAGAGAACAAAGTTAAGTTTAGCCCTCAAAAAAAGAGGGAATCCTTAAAACCAAAATCCAAGTTAATGATGAATGTACTGATAAATTCAGCATTATTCGGCAGCATAGCAGCAGTTATTTTTCTATTAATAAAATTGTTTTTGTGATCAAATTATAAAGGAAATTAAATTATTTCAAATTGTCTATGGCATAAAATTAAAAAGCATATAATGAGTTTTTTCTGTGAGCATATCAAGGTGGTTCTATAAACGCTTTGCCTTAAAAACATGCAGTGGATAGAGAGTATATCCATTGTATATTTTGTTGTTGATAAAATCACTGTTGAATTTATTAATTATAATTAATAAATTTATACAATATAATTAATATTCGATATAATTCATGCTCTATTGATTTTCTTCTGCTAAATAGATATATTATTATAAGTAAACGCAATTTAGATTAAGGAGCAAAATATAAATAATGAAATCTCGAACCTCAAAAATAATAGATTTTTTTCTGCTGCAAAAAGATTTTTACTCAAAACTTTCTGATAAGAGAATGTGGCTTTACATAGGCATTGGTTTAGTGGGGCTGCGCGATGTGGGGTTGGGAGTTTTAGGACTTAACCTTTCTTCCGATGAAATGAGTGTCAACTTAAACTTCAGAGTGAGTGCTATACTTTTTTTAGCCGCCTTGATAATTGGGCTTATAGATGTAATATGTTTTTCCTATCCGGTTTTTGATATAATAAAGTATTTTAAGAAGAAGAGTGACAACAACTCAATGGCTATGGGGGTTTCATATTCCAGTCTGATTACGAAAGTAATGAAGGTATACATCGTTGTTAATATTATTGTGACCCCGATAAACCTATTATCCTATTACACAATGTATTTAACGAAAAGCAGCGGTTTGGTAGTCTTTTTATACATAACAGCAGTTCTGGATATATTGGCATATTTCTGGTTCAATGGAGCCATAACCCGCGGTGTATGTGTTTTGTTCAAGCTTCCAACAAGCGTCAGAAGTCTCGTATTTATGCTTGTTTTTCTATGGAATGCATTGCTCAGTGAGGCTCTGGGGCTTTTATTCAGACAGGTTATAAACATACTGTAAATATATTTGCTATAACAGAAATATCTGCTATAATAATATAGCGATGTCTCGGTAGTCTAATGGATAGGACGGTGGATTCCGGTTCCACTGGTACGGGTTCGATTCCTGTCCGGGACGCCATTAAAAAGACCTTGATCGAAGAATCAAGGTCTTTTTTTGATAACACTAATCGGAATCGAACCCGGGACGCCACAAGGCGCTTGCGTTTTCTGCGGAAAACGCGGGTGTCTTTTTTGTGTATAAAAAGACACGAAGCGCCATACGGGCGGTACCAGTCCCACGTATTCCCCCCAAGTCTCCCAACGGGGATTAAAACCATGAAAATTAATCAGTAGGGACCCCAAAAATACAATTTACGCTACCTGGTTGGAGAGATACCTATTCCTATCAAAACAGACATTACGCGGAAACAGTGTAATAGAGCATGTGAAAAAATTGGTAAATTTTGACTTATTAGTAATTTTTATTATATAATATTGTATGAATTGGAGTTAAATACCTAATATAGAATGTATTTACTATGAATAGAGGTATTTTGCTTTCGCACGGACACATGCCATTGGGGGTAATGATGTATGAAATTTTCTTTTGAGGTAGGCAATATTGAAAAGCATCAGGTTGAATTTTACTTTAATCAGATGTGGGGGAATCTATATATATCAGTTGATGGACAAAAGGTATTAGAAGATATTGAAATTATAGATTTGGATTTTACTAAGAAGTTTTACATCATAGTTGGTACAACAGAAAAGCACTATGTCAGAATTGAACAGGAAAGATGTAAAATCTTTGGCGGGCTTAGAAAGCAAAAATACAGGGTATATATTGATGCAGAAAAGATTAAGGAATTAAGAGGGTATTAATACATAGAGTAGAAATCAATGAAGTTGTAGTGATAAAGAATCGATGTTTAGAAATCTTTTACAATATGCACTATTCTTGTGATGATTTTATGTGAATATTAACAACAAGCAATGATGGAAAAGAGGGGCATAGTGCTACACTTGAAGCTTTTGGTGGAGATTATGGTATATATGATTATAATACTGCAAGGATAGAGAGCACATTGTTCCAACAGTATTCATCTCTTGGATATGTTAAATATCCGACATTATTTTAAAAGCAGCAATGTTATTACATTTCTTTGCTGAATGGCATTGTTTTATTAACAGAATTAAACGAGATTGCTATTCAAAGCGCAACTATTTTACTAAATTTAAACGGCTATGAAGACGTTTTGGACGAAATTGAAGTCTACAACAAAACAATGGAAATTACAGAATCTCAGATTCCTGATAACCTTTATATCACCCAGTTCAACTTGCTACCTGAAAGCCATAGATTAACCCCTGCCTGTAAAGGCAGGGGTTAACCATAATAATTTCGCTATATTTACAGCGTATATCATTTAGTTTCTATTTTTAATTCTATCTTGTTCGAACTCTGTAATCCGTCAGCGCTGAAAGTCGGAAGAACAACATTTATATTATTAACTGGTACAAATACAGGTGTGTTACCGTCAGCGTCAGACAATACAAGAATTCCATATTCATTCTTATATATGATTCCTGATGCATTGATATTTGAACCCATAAACATAGTTACGGCTGTGGAAACTGGTAAATATTCATGGTATGCGGTTATGAGATTTGTATCAAAACCTGCTGTAAATTCTTCCGGTGGATCAAGGTATGTGATGGAAGGATTGTATACCGTATCGTTTCCGGTGTAAATTGCAGTGATTGCATTAAGCGGGATAGCTTCCTGCTGTCCTCCATCCATCAGTATGAATATTGAACCATATGTTCCAGAGGAAGATTTATACAGCTGATAAGGTGTGCCCGTTACAGAAGAAGCAGTTAATCCTCTGGTAAATACAGTTATAACATTTTCAGAATATAAGTCTATGATCTGCTCTATAACATGGGCCAGCTGGGCATAGCTGAAATTGGTTCCTGTGTTGACTACGGGTGATTCGGAGTACGTAATAGTTAATGTTGGGAAGTATGGTTCATATATAATGTTATTTGTGGCAAATTGGACTCCTGTAGTACCATCGGAATTGGTCAAAGCTATACCGTAATTTGGATAAGTACCGTTCAACCATTCATTTACAAGTGACGTAATATCAATATGCACAGTAGTATACAAATCAGTAGGTAAAACGTTGTATTGTATCTGCGTTGGTGTAAATGCCGGCTGTGTGGCATAAGTAACGGTATTTGTATCAAAGGCTGTGGTTACTCTGTTAACTAATATAGGGCTGGGTTCCAGACCGCTTTTGGTGATAACTGCAAGATTAAGTGTAGCATTGTCCACTGAAGAAACCGGCAGCTGAGGTAGAGAGATATTCAACAGGCCGATACAGTTCAGGTAATTAGGGTCTGTTCCTACATTTATCAGTGGGTAGAATGAAAAATTATTGCCGGGTTGGGCAGAAGAAATAAAGGTTGTCTGAGGAATATTAAGCGTTATAGATGGCATATTCTTTACCTTCCTTCTTGAATAATTCAGAGTTTATAGTTATATATTCATAATATGCCTTAACAAGGTTATGTTGACATTTTATTTCTTATTATGTTTCTTTACTAAATTCCGAAAAGTTTGCTACAATAGGTACTGTAGTTTTTTTTAGGAGGTTTAACTTGAAAATAGGAAACGTTGAATTATCAAACCGAATTTTCCTGGCTCCCATGGCAGGTGTTACAGATATGCCCTTCAGGATATTGTGCAAGGAACAGGGGTGTGGTTTGGTATATACTGAAATGGTTAGTGCGAAAGGTATGCATTACCAGGATGAAAAAAGTACAAAGCTGACCTTGCTTGATGACAGGGAGAAGCCGGGAGCTGTTCAGATATTCGGCTCTGAGCCTGATATTATGGCTGAGGTGGCCGAAAAGTTGAATGCTTCTGATGCAAGTATTATTGACATAAATATGGGCTGTCCGGCTCCAAAGATAACTAAAAATGGAGAAGGCAGCGCTCTTATGAAAAGACCGGAGCTGGTGGAAAAAATAATAAAGGCTGTGGTGAGGGCTTCAGCAAAGCCTGTTACGGTTAAAATCCGCAAGGGCTGGGATGAAACATGTGTTAATGCCGTAGAGATAGCAAAAATAGCTGAAGCCTCTGGGGCAAGCGCAGTTACTGTACATGGAAGAACCCGCGAACAGTACTATAGCGGAAAAGCCGATTGGAATATTATCCGACAGGTTAAGGAAGCAGTTTCAATTCCTGTAATAGGAAACGGTGATGTAGTTGGGCCCAGAGAAGCAAAACGGCTTTTTGAGGAAACAGGCTGTGATGCAATAATGATAGGCAGAGGTGCCCAGGGGAATCCGTGGATATTCAGGTCTGTAATCAAGTATCTGGATGAGGGGGTACTTATTGATGGACCAACGGCACAGGAGAAAATCGACACAATCATAAGACATATGAATATGATGATTGAGCACAAGGGTGAACGAACCGGAATCCTTGAAATGAGATCCCATATTGCGTGGTATATAAAGGGTATGCGGGATGCGTCATATACAAAACAGAAAATATTTAAAATGACAGATAAAGATGAAATCTTAAATCTTTTACAGGATTTTTTGCTTCGTCAGCATTAAAAACTTAGTACAATTAATTAAACTGACACAGTGTTATATTTGTATTTGGGGTCAATTACAATAGACATCTTGACATTAAAATAGTGATACAGTATAGAAGCCTGATTATTACCATTAGTTTAAAATGTATTTTTCCAGAATTTCTTCAATACCTGAAACAATTTGCTGAGCGCAATTTTTCTGAAATTTGTTATCAGTTAAAAGTTTCAGGTCATTTTTATTTGATAAAAATCCGATTTCAAGCAGCAGAGCGGGCATTTCAGTATGTCGCAGAACATACAGATTTGGCCGGGGCATTATCTCTCTGTTTCTCATTCCAAGATTCTTTATTTTGGATTGCATAATAATAGCCATATCCTTACCGATAGGAGAGTAGGGATTATAAGCTGTCAGAATTCCGCTCTGAGCGGCATCTGTAAAGGAGTTTATATGGATACTTATAAAAAGCCTGCCTTTTTTCTCATTGGCAATTCTGGCTCTGTCCTCCAGACTGACATATGTATCATCTGATCTCAGCATGTAGTAGTCAATATTTTTCTCTTTTAGTAACTTTTCTACTTCAAGTGAAATATCCAAAACAATATCCTTTTCATTTATTTTACCATTCATTGCGCCGGGGTCCCAGCCACCATGACCGGGATCTATTACTACCAATGGGGGAATTTCCTCAATAACATCATTTGACGTAATAGTTGAATTCTGGGGACTAAGCTGGTTATTTCTTGTCATGTAAGCACCAATAAACGCTATAATAGCTATACATAGACAAACAATAATAATTACAAGGTTTTTATGACTAAGTTTTTGACTTAACTTATCGAAAATTTTGTTAAAATCCATATACTAAAATAATATCCTCCAGGATGGATTATGATTTGAATTGTTTGAATACCTGATTTGCTAATAAGTACTTCTATTTTAACATATAAATAATAAAAAAGGTTGCAGAAATGTAAATTCTGCAGCCTTTTTGGTAAATTAATTTTATCAATAATCATGAATTTAATGTATTATTTTCACATGATAGCTGATATTCTGTTTAACAAAAGCAAGGTAGGGTATCACATTATCTTACAATATTCTTCTTGCTCCGATATATCTGGAGGAGTAGTATGAGCTGTCCAGGTTTGATATTGTTACCCCTTTTGAAGAACTTGCATGAATAAATTGTCCATTGCCCATATAGAATCCAACATGGGAAGGTCCTGCCTTATAGGTTGTAAAGAAGACAAGATCACCCACCCTCAGGTTGCTTTTTGATACAGCGGCACCTGCTTTATATTGGTCAGCGGTAACTCGTGCTATAGATATCCCGTTCTGTTTCAATACATACTGTATAAATCCTGAACAGTCAAAGCCACTTGGAGTTGTTCCACCCCATACATACGGAACACCCATATAGGCTTTAGCAGTTGCGATAACTGCACTGGCTTTTGAGCTGGTATTCTGAGTACCTGTTGTTTTAACTGTATTTGTTGAGGCCCCATTTTTCACAGCAGTTGTGCTTTTCTTAGCTGTGGTTGTATTTTTTGCTGTAGATGTTGAACTCTTTTTGGCTGAGGTTGAGCTTTTTACTGTAGATGTTGTACCTCTGGAGGTTGAAGATCCTGACCGTTTTGCTGACTTCGTTGATGCTGTTCCGGATGCTTTTGATGCTGAGTTTTTAGAAGTATTTTTTGCTGTTGTATTGGCTTTTTCTGAAGTTGCTGTAGTTGATTTTTTAGCAGTGCCATTTTCATCTGCTGCTGTTGTAGCGGTTTTAGCTTCAAACTTATTATTAGCTGCCGCAGTGGCATTTATAGCTAAATCCTCTGCTTTTAATGTTTCTGATTCTATGATATAATCATTTTTCTCAATTGCTTGTATTGCTGGAGTTTCTTCCTGCTGCAATGTAGTTGGTTCAAGAATTTCCTGATTATAAGACAAAGCCTTATAGACTGGTGCTGTTGCCGCCAGGCAAAGCGTCAGGGCTATACTACTTGCTATCAATTTTTTATTCATTTTGACCTCCCTAAAATTGAAGCCCCTGAAATTACAAGTAGATGGCAGTTCAGCTTCTGATGTATTCAGGGGCTATTTTGATGTTTTTTCTCTCTATATCTAATTTAGTGTTTAATGCTTTATGCCGGGAAAAAGTTTTCGGCTTATTAAACAGTTAATCCAAAGATAGTTTACATAACGCAACGATTGCCCTTATTATAAGTGTCAAAAGCAGGTGTATCAACCTGTAATTTATGGTAAACTCCGGGAAACCAAGAGGCATAAAAGGTTAACCAGTTCAATAAAATTAATCAAGGTACTAAATTTATTGGAGGTGCTTATGACAAAGAAGACATTTATAACAGGTGCAATAATATTAATAGCTGCTGGCTTTGTTACAAGAATAATTGGATTTGTATTCAGAATTTACCTGTCTAATTTGATCGGTGCCGAAGGAATGGGATTATATCAGCTAATAGTACCTATATATACTTTGATTATTCTGACACTGACCTCAGGAGTATCTATCGCAGTATCAAAAATGATAGCTGAACAGGCTGCTCAAGGTAATTTCATTAACATAAAAAGAATTTCAAAAGTGGGATTAGTCGGAGTAATAACAGTCAGTTGTTTTATTTCTTTATTTCTATACATAAATATAGATTTTATAGTCAATGTTATATTAAAGGATTCAAGAACCTATTTCTCAGTACTTATAATGATTCCCTGCATTCCGTTAATTGCAGCTGCCTCTGCTTACAAAGGTTACTTTTACGGTATACAGGAGGTTACGCCAACAGCATTTTCTCAGATAGTTGAACAGCTTGTCAAAATTGGTATCACAATGGCACTTGCTTCAAGATTTCTGGAGGCAGGTTTGGAATACGCCTGTGCTTTGGCTACACTGGGTATGGCTGTTGGAGAAATGTCCAACCTGTTCGTTTTGGCAGTATATTATAAATTCAAAAAATATCCTCATATAATTCCGGAGTCAGATAAAGGTATTATCAAAAAAAGAAAACTTGTGGCTTCCATAGTTAGCTGTGCGGTACCTATCTCTTTCAATAGATTTATTATTTCAGTAATGTCTGCTGTGGAATTTATACTGATACCTCAAAGGCTTCTGGCTGGGGGACTTAATTACATTCAGTGTATGGAGGAGTATGGAAAACTCACAGGTATGGCAATGCCCTTAGTATTGTTTCCTGCACTGGTAACTACCTCACTTGCAACAACCCTTGTTCCTGCAATATCTGAATCAATATCAATAAACAATTATGGAAGAGCAAATTACAGAATATCAAAATCAATACAGATAACCATGGTACTGGGTTTTGTATTTATGGCACTTTTTGCATGTTACCCGGACAAGATTTCAAACATGATTTATCCTGGTCAGAATGTTGGTTATACATTGTATTTGCTGTCATTTACCTGCATATTTATGTACCTTCAGCAAATTCTTATGGGAATTATGAATGGCCTTGGAAAACAGGGATTACTACTCATAAATACTACAGTAGGTTCTGTAATACGAATTTTATGTGTTTACTTTTTAGTTCCCCAATTTGGTATTCCTATATATATAGTAGGTGTTATTGTAAGTTCATTCATTGTCTGCATACTCAATTTCACTACAATAATGAAGTGCACCGGAATGGCTTTGGACTTCAGACATTGGATTATCAGGCCTGCACTGGTAACTGTAGTGATGTTTATTTTCAGTGATTATATCTACAGTTTCTTTAATTTTCTTAAGCTTACATCAATTTGGCAAACTCTTTTTGCAGTTGGAGCATATATTGTAATAGCACTTTTCCTTATGGCCCTTGTAGGAGTTATAGATTGGAGGGAACTGCTGCAGCTGCTGGGTATCAAAAGTAAAAAGATCAGAAAATATAAAAAGAGTTAAATATAGAGAAAATAAAAGAAATAGTGATTAATTAGAAGATAAATTGAAATAATGACAATTCACCAAAAGATAAAGGTCAAAGAAAGTCAAAATCAATTTTGTAAAATACGTGCCTGTGGTTTACAATATAGTCAGAAGGTCAAAGAAAGTCAAAATCAAATACCAAAAAGTTCAACGAAAAATTATTACAAAACTAATTATAATAAATTTTAGGAGGTGTATTTTATGTTTGGATTAGTTCCATTCAGAAACAACAAAATCAGTGATAGAGGTAATTTCTTCGATGTGCCCAGTATTTTTAATGATTTCTTTAATGATTCCGTCTTTGGATTTGGTGATTTTCATTCAATAAGGGCTGATATTAAGGAGAATGAAAAGGAATATATTATTGAGGCTGAGATTCCAGGTGTAAAAAAAGAAGATATCAAGCTTGATCTCAGGGATGACAGACTTACCATTTCAGTTGAAAGATCAGAGGAAACAAAAGAAGAGAGGAGTAACTATATCAGAAGAGAAAGAAGATATGGTTCCATCAGCAGAAGCTTCTATGTTGAGAATGTAAAAAATGAAGATGTCACTGCAAAGTATGAGAATGGTATTCTTTCAATAGTGCTTCCGAAGAGTGAAACAAAGAAACCAAACAGCAGAATACAAATCCAGTAATTTTAACTAAAAATACAGGACGAATTTAATATATTATATTTATATATAATTTAAGATTTAATATATAAGAGCTGCTATGATAAGACAAAAAATCTTTTCATAGCAGCTCTGTCTTCTTATGACTGATTCAGCCGCCACCAATCAATTATTTTTCTTGCGATGCTAACTTCTGAAGGCAAACCAGGGAGATTGTCTTTATCATACCAATTGGCGTCTGTTATTTCTACGCCATCAACGAGTATTTCTCCACTTTCATACTCGGCAGTAAATCCCAGCATCATTGAATTAGGAAAAGGCCAGGGCTGGCTTCCAAGATACTGTATGTTTTTTACCCGTATTCCCACTTCCTCCATTATCTCTCGCTGAACTGCTTCTTCAAGAGTTTCACCGGCTTCAACAAAGCCTGCAATCAGTGAATACATACCTTCTTTAAAATGCTTAGCATGGGCAAGCAGTATTTGATTATCTTTCCTTACAGCTGTAATAACAGCCGGACATAATCTGGGATAGGATATAAATTTGCATTTAGGGCATATTTTTGATCTTTCACCCTGTAAATCCTGAGTGGGGGAACCGCATCTGCCGCAGAACTGGTGAGTTTGATCCCAGACAACTATTTGATATGCCTTGCCGGCCAGCAGGAACAGATCTTCCTCAATAAAATCATAAAGTGATCTTAATTCAATAAATTGCATTCCGGCCGGCGTCACATCATCCGATGAAAGCTCTGCAGAATAACAGGGTTTGCCTTCAAGCTGACCAAGATACAGGGTTCTTATTATATTCAGGTCTGCCTGAGCAGGATTTTTCATATAGGGAACTCTGCATGTATCATTCTCATAAGTAACAAGCAGCTTGCTGCCGTAAAATACAAACCAAAAGGCCTCCTCTGTTTTATGGGCAGGAGCTGTTACAGCAGGTTCATAACGCATGTATATACTTTTTCTTTGCATAAAAATCTCCAGTCTACTGTTATAATATTTTATATGTTTAAGCTGTAAATATTTCTGTGTGCTAGCTACAGTCAAAGAATAATTGTTGACTGGCGCCTAATTATTATATCATGTTCAGGTATTAACAGTTAAGACTTCAATGATATTAATATAAAGTTTATGTATAGTTTCTTAGAGAATGCAGATTACTCCTTCGGATAATCAGTCTATAGAAATAACTCTGTTAATAACTAACCCACCTCCAGGTTCAGATAAGGAAATTATCTATTTGGAGGTGGGCTGGAAATAAAACTGATTTTTTATAAAAATGAAATTAATAATAGAATCAAATACACATATCACAAACTAAGCAAATACTAAATCAGATACTAAGCAAAAACACTATCTATTTGCAATATTGGTAAGAACATTATTAGGCCCCTTCTTTACATATCCCAGAAAGACGCATACTGCGGCAATGGTCCAGAAGTAAGTAACTACCGACGGAGCATCAAAATTGTTAAGGACAATATTTGTAATAAGTATTCCTACCAGAGCTCCAAAGCCGCTTTGAATTATACCTTTCGAAACCTTATCCTCCACTTTGAAGGAGGCTCTCAGGGACCAGACAACTCCATTGTAAAGGGATGTCAGGAATGTAATAAGTCCAAATATACCCATTTCTACAGCAGCCTTCAGATAGTAGTTATCAACATAAAAGGCACCCTTTACTTTGTTGTTGGTAGCCACTGCACCACCAAATTGCCCAAAACCAACGCCAAACAGCAGGTTTTCAGAGAACAGCTCAAGTGCTTTAGGCCATCTTGCGAATCTGCCGCCTTTAAAGCTGCTTACGATATAGGCAGGGTCAAGCATATAGTCAATTCTTGATTTTACCGACGGAACCATGGTGTATGCCAAAATGGCTGCCACAAATAATGCTATTATTAAATAATATTTCTTACTCAAAAATGCGTAAATAATAAGAGCACAGCCCAGAGCGATCCAGGAGGAGCGTGAGCCTGTAAGCAGTATGCAGATACCCATTAAGCCGGTTGCAATTGTATATATAAGCTTCTTCACAAGCTCTTTTTCAGAGAAAATCAGTGATATTGCCAGCGGTATAACCATTGCAAGGAGGCATCCCAGCACGTTAGGACTTCCCACGAAGGAATAAACTCTCGGACCTGAGGAAACTTCCACCTTATCAGTCCAGTAGGAAGGAGTATCAACTTTGGCAATGTACTGATAAATTCCATGCAGTGACATTATCACACAAGTGGCAATCATAAGCTTTACAACATTTTTGGCTCCATCGTCGGATCTTAACAGCTTAACAACTATAAAGAAGAATAACATGTATTCTATAACCGCTCTTAAGCCATCGAAGCCAAGGCTGTTAAAGCCAATGGTATTGAAAGAGCCTATTATGAATAAAGCTATACATACAACAAAGAATATTAATAGTGAAAAATCTACAGGAGTCCAGGCAAAGTTAAAATCCTTTCTGTCAACCAACCATCTGAAAAACCAAATACCTATGCAAAAAATTATCAGAAGTTCATCCCAAACCGATGCCAATGTACCGTTATTTGAGTTGATAGCAATAAAATAAAGTACAGGATAGATTGCCACCAGATAAGCAGCTCTTTCAAAATTTCTGAGTATGAAAATGGTACACAGAATACCAATGATACCTGCAGCTGCAAGTTTTGGAAGTACAAGAGCTGACAGACTGCAAATAACAGCCAGAATAATAAAATAAACCAGTTTGTCCCATTTGCCCAGGTACTTCTTTCCAAGCTGTACAAATCCAGTGCATACCTTGCCTAAAATGCTGTTTTTAAAAGCCCTTGCATATGCTGAATTAATGAGGGCAGCAAGATTATCCAGCTTTTTACCTAAAAAGGCTAATATCCTATATGTAATTGAAAAGGAGTATTTCGGTGTTGCCTTAATATAGTTCTGTTTAGCTCTGTAAAAAACACTGTACTTATTCCAATTTGACAGTGTTGATATACACTTGTTCAAAAAACTATTTCTATATGCATTACTAACCAATTCACTTATGAATATAAGGAATCTGAATAAAAGGCTGTTCGAGACATATTTCCACACAATATAGCCTCCTTAGTTAAATTCAATAGCTTCAATTGTTCCGACGTTTTCAAAAGTACGGGTTTTAAGAGTAAATTGCTTACCTACTGCAATTTCCTGAGATTCTAGCTTAATTATTCCATTCCCTTTGCTTGTCTTCATTGAGAATTTAACAATAATAGCCTTCCTTTTGGGGTCAACAGCATATACTTGTCTGCCATCTGCAGTACTGATTGCAATTTCATATGGTTCATAGGCTACCGATTTGATATAGGCATCAACTGGCTTAAGAAGGGAAATTAGCTGGTCTCCCTCTTTTATTGCTTTTGCATGCTCATCGTTGCGAATATTGCTTTTAAAGGTTACGGTAATTTCCTGAAGACTTTCTTCACTTGTTATAGGGCCAACATCTTTTCCAACAGTTTTTAGAACTAAAACAGCACCAATCAGAAGAATTAAAACAATAATACTTAAATCAACAATGTTAATCAGTCCGAATAATTTTCCCTTTTCGTTAATAATTTTCATTCTTTTACTCTCCTTAGTGAAATATTTTTAGAATAACTAATAATTAATGGTTTAGTCATTCTTATTTAAAATTCTTATGAATAATATCACAAGAATATTAAATCACAAACACTTTATTTGGGGTATAATCAAGAAAAACTTTTGTACCTGTACTTATATAGTATAAGCATTTTCTTTATAAAGAGCTTAACACCTGTTGTTGAGAGGCTGGGTTTATAATGGTAAACCAGTTCGGGAGGAACCTTTAAGCGAAAAGCCTCATCTACTACTTCGCCGGAAATAAGCCTCTGATATGTACAAAATACAGCTATTGAAGGCAGTTTGTAGGTATGAACTGCCTTAAGAATTTTATTTTTATCATAATTTGCTTGCGCTGGCATAGTTTCCAGCCATTTGATAAAATCCTTCCACAATCCAATCTCAGGTGCTCTGTCCGGAGATACTGAAAGGGAGTTAGGCCTCTGCCTGTAAAGGGCCAGAGTTTCACGGACACAGCAAAAACTGCTGAGGTATATAAGTTTGCAGAAAAACTCCATGTCTTCACTCCAGTTCAGGCCTTCTCTGAAGGAAATGTTATTGTCAGTTACAACCGACTTTTTGATCAAAACCGTGCTGGTCCAAACGGACACTTTTTCCTTTATAACTTCAGTTAAAATACTCCCTTCGAAATACCGCTCAGGAAAGGTTTTCCCCTTTTGATCGCCGCAGAACATCTGATAACCGCAGTAACAGGCATCCATACCTGTTGCTTCAAGCCTTTTCAATTGCTTTTCAAGTTTTTGGGGCAGCCACAGATCGTCACTGTCCAGAAAGGCAAGATATTCACCAGAAGAGTTGGCAATAGCGTTGTTCCTGGCTGCCGAAACACCTTGGTTCTCCTGATAAATATATCTGATTCTGGAATCACTCATTTTAAGTGCCTTTACAATTTCGGCACCATTGTCGGTACTTCCGTCATCCACTATGACTACTTCAAGCTTACTATAGGTTTGGGCCAATACGCTTTTCACTGTCTGTTCTATATACTCTCCAGTATTATACATTGGTATAATTACAGATATCAACGGTGAACTGTTCATTCAATCTCCCATCTCGCGTGCATTTCGCAAATTTATAATAGTTATAAATTCCCTAAGAGTCATTTTTATGGTTAGTTTAGCATCTCAGTTTCAAGATGTCAATTTCATGCAAGGCTGATAAGAGTTTTTATCAGTGATAAATGCAGAATTACTTATTTTCACTTATAAAATTAGTTTTATCTAAATTCCAGCTTAACCAGTTTTCTGGGAATCCGCCGACATCTGCTCCATAATAGCTGAATCCTGGACGGTGGTTGTAAGAATTTTTGTGCAATATCAGAGAAATTTCCATGCTCAATTTCATAAAAAAATTCGCTTCTTCGTTTATTGGGGCATGAAGGCTTTACAAGGTTGGGATTCTCACTAATAGCAGCCGAAAGGTCAGCCTTGTGAATTACAAGCTTATTTCGGCAGGCATTTAATAATTCCTCACCTTTTGCCGAATTCAGCAAAATAAGAGAGGTTCCCTTATTGTCGTCAAGCTGGGGATAAAACTTATCAACACCCCAGAAATCGGCCAATGTTATGTCCGATTGCCTCTGTACCGAGGCATATTTACAGCTGTGACAGGAGGGTCTTAAATACATATTGCTGAGAAAGCCTCTCATATAAGGGTCATCATAGAATCTGGTACATATATGCCGCCCGTTTTTATAGCTTACAGTAATATTATAATTCTTCCAGCCGGAGGATTTGTTACGAAATTGAAACATTTCTATCTCAGAATTATATAATTTCTTCAGGTGATTCTTGTATAGCTCAAATACACCTGGTGAAGGGACTCCATGGCAAACACAGTCACAGGTATACAGATTTTCACTGCCTCCACCGAGATAAGAGTATAAGCCGCTCACCTGACATGGAGTACCTGAAAATAGTACTTTTCTTCCGTTCTCCAGTAAAAACCTGATATCTTTATAGGTGTTACCGATGGAACTTTGAGTATACTTTGAGCCTTGAAGCCTCCAAAGCTGGTCTATCGACTCTATACCCCTATGAACAGCCTGAAATTTATCATTAAAAGCAGCTCCAAAAACCACACCGCCCTGAGAGAGTATTTCTTCGGCAAGGGCTGCAAAAACTCCGCCAGAGGTGCTTGATTTCCGAATATCCTCATTTTTATTCCACATAGCATATGTTTGAGGATAAGGTGGAGAAGGGGCTTCAACATTTACGAAAATGGGGCAGGCCTTTTTACACAGACCACAGTCTTCACATTTATACTGATTTATTTCAGGGTACCAAAACCCTTCCTTATCAAATTTTAGTTCTATGGCACCAGTGGAACATGTTTGCTCACAGGAACCGCAGCCATAGCAATTATTCTTTTTATCAAATACTGTCACCATATACTACCCCAGTTATTTTGAAAATGTAATTAATATGTATTGATTTGCCATAATGTTGGAAAGGCAGAATCCTGGGTTTTTAAGTTTTCAGAAATGGTGATCGCTGTATTTAGATTGTTGCTGGTTTTGCCAGATTTTATACATAAAGTTTGATTAAAATTAGAAATAATTTGATTGGTGTTTTAATAAAGTTTTTGTTATTGATATAAAAAACTCCTTGCCAACAATAATAAAGATAGTTTTTGCAACAAGGAGTTTTCTTTACCAACGTATATAATTTTTTTACTTTCTTTATTTTTTTACTTTCACGAATTTATTAAGTAGTCCCATAACAGGTCCTTTGAATAAGGCTTTTTCATATGAGTTCATACCTATAATCCAGACTGCTGTTCCATACATGGCTGTGAACAGAATACCCTTCAGAAATAATCCCATCCAACCGTCTACGGGAATATATAGAAGTACTATACCCAGCAACAGACTCAGGACCATTGCAGGCAGTAACCCATGGAATACTTCCTTAAAGAACCTGACAATATCCAGTTCTATTTTTTTTCGGTAATAGATGTTGATAACAATAATATTACCAATAACCAATGATATTGATGTGCCTATTACAGCACCTATTATTCCGATTTCCCTGGTGAGCAGTATACTTATTCCAAAGTTTAAAACTGCTATAATCAGGTACATTATAGATCTGAAGGCATGGAGGTTTTTTGCCTGAAGTATGGATATACCCACATTCTGAATTAATGGAATTGTCAGTGGAATCATTGCAATAAGAGCAATTTGATAAACCTGAATGCAGTCAGGTCCGGCCCAAAGGATAACAAAGGGTTTACCAAGCAATATAAATCCCGATAGTATTAAACCCACTGCCATAAACTGTATTCTGCCGGTTTTTATTAAAAGATCAGTAAGTTCCTTACCGGAAGCATTGTCTACACACATCTGAGTAGCTCTTGGCAGGAATACTCCCGAAATTGCCGTTGAAAAATTCATATAGTAGATCGGAAGAGACATGCCAAGGCCAAATATAGCTACCGAGGCTGTTCCGTAGAAAATACCCACAACTAGCTGTCCAAGTTTCCAGTACACCATGTCCACTATCATATTTATGAAAACATAAACTGAAAAAAGTAGTATTTCCCTGACGAAAGGCCAGTTGTGACGACGGTATTTTATTTTTACCTTCATTTTATAAAATACAAACCACATGTTTATTAACAGAAGCAGCAGGTTTAATACAGTATCCACCACAACTATGGCTAATGCCTTATAGCCCATGAGCAGAAGAACAATTATGGTCAGCGGCCGGATAATACCTCTTGCAATGGCCATTGATCTGGGAAAAACAAATTTTTCATAGCCTGACATTATTGAGGTGAATGCATTCATAAACAATGTCAGGCCTATGTTGACAATCAGAATTTCAAACATTTTTCTGGCGGTTACCAGCTCGGCCGCGGTAAGTGACTCGCCAAAAATGGAAGGCAGTGCTGGAATCAGGGATAGACCAATTATAACTGCAAGAACAGTTAAAACGGCGTATATTATGAAGGCAAGAGACAGGAAACCCTGTTCGCCTTCCTTGTCATTTTCAGCTCTATATTTTGCCACATATCTTATAATAGTATTGCCCAGACCGAAATCCAGCACAGCCATATAGCCCACAAAGGCACCAATAAGCGTATAAAGTCCATATTCTGATTTACCCAGTGTGGTAAGCAGAAATGGTGTAAAAACAAGATTAACAATATTGGAAACAAAAATATTTACATATGACAGGGCAGCGCCCCATTTTAACTCATTTATCTTCATGGTATTATTCAGGCTGATCCTTTCATTTCTCTGACAGTAAATTCCTGACAGGAACCCCGGCAGAATATGATTTTTTAATGTAGTCGGGCATAAAGTCTGATAAATGCCTCCGTATATCATCCTCATGCTCCTTCAAGTTTTCAAAGGCTTTTACCAACTGCTCCTCCTCCTGAAGCTTTTGAACAGGAAGGGTGTACATATCCTCGCTGCCGAAGATATCTTTAGCAATGCCTCTGGCCTTTACGGAATAACCTATTACAAGGGTTGGAACCCCTGTGGAATAGGCAGCAATGGTTGCATGTGTACGTGCTCCTATAAACAGTCTGCAACGGGAAATAAAACCTTTCAGCTCCATACAGTTGTAGTTGTCCCCAAGAAGTACAACTCTTCCTGTATTTTTAAACAGCTCGTATAGCTTAGACAGCGGGACCATATCATTGTCATGATCCCAAAGTACATGAGGAATAAGAGCTATCTGGCTGTCGGTGGTATCGATAATATGCTGAATAAGTCTTGTGTAGCTTTTGAATACAATTCCGCCGCTGGTTTCACTTTTCATTATAAGAGGGCTTACATTAATTCCAATGGTATTACCTTCTGCAAAGCCCTGGGGCAGTGGTGCTAATTTTAAATCCAGTGTAAAGGCCGGATCGGGCAGTAATATGACGTTTGTAAGCCCTTTGTCAGCAAAAGCCTGATAGGTAATGCTTTCTCTTGCAATAATGAGGCTGTATTTTTTCAAGTCCTCCAGCATCTCTGAGTTTATGACCTCCGGGTCTACAGAACAGCCCCAGAATACGGTTTTGCTTCCTTTCTTTGCGGCCATTTTATTTGTATAGTAAATCCATCTGGGTATTCCATAGCAGTAGTTATCCCCTCCAATAGAAAGGCATAAGGTATCCTTGTCCATTTTATCTATAATATCTTTTTGCGAGAATGAGAATAGAAAATCCTGCTTCAGCTTTGATTTCCTCAGTCCGGCATCTATAAGTCTCAGGGGATGTAAACCTTCATAACGTTTATATGTGATAAAATTTAAGTTAAAATCTGGTGAGAGATAGTCTATATCCTCCTGAACTCTGAAAGTTGCTAAGGATACGTCTATATTATTGTGATTAATTATTTTTAAAGTTGACCTTACGATAGCTTCACAGCCGTGATTCCTGCTTCCGGCATGAGCATATAGCAATAAATGTTTCATATATTACCTTTCCTTCATAAGTAAATATACATAATATATTTAAGCCTTGACTATATTGGCAATTACGTCCGATAATTAATTATACCCTTGAGAAATATGGTTTACAAGGTTCAGGCTTAAAATAGATGTTCCTTGAGAACATATGAGTTATATTTATACCGGTTTTTACCGATATATAATTGAAGTCGGAAAATATGCTAAGCTGGAATTTGGAGGATATATGTTGAAGTTTTTTAGCAGAAAAAAGCCGGAACCAAAGTTGGATATAAAGGTTCTAATAAAGAATGACATTTCTTTGTTGACTTTGGACGAAAGATGGAACGGTCTGTTTAAAAACATTGTCAAAACCGACGCCATAGTGGAATGTGAAAATAAAATCAAAGAACTGCTGAAAGAACAGTCAAGAATTATTAACGAATCAAAAGAAATAGTGGTTAGAAAAAAAGAATATATGGACAAAATAATCAAGCTGACAACGGAGGTTTTTGACAATAATAATCAGGATGCTCAGTCTGACATGCAGGAATGTGAGAAGCAGATTGTGGGTATTAATGCCAGACTAACTGAAATAGAGGAAAGACTTGCTGATATTCCAAAGGAATTAAGGCAGGCTAATCTTGAATTGCTGGAACAGACCGTAAAAGTCGTATATTTCTCCATTAGAGAAAACCAGCGGAGAGTGGCTGAGCTGGACAAGGAAATTGCCGAGACAAAGGAGAAGCTTAGAAAACTGGTTGATGAGAGGGAGCTCAGGGCTCAGGACGATACCGATACATACTCATATTTCCATGATTTGCTGGGGGGAGACCAGCTTCAGAAGCTGGACGAGATTTACTTCAGCAGCAAGTAGTAAAAAGCAGACTGATGTATAGTAACTGCTTGCCATATACTTCTTATTTACTGTCGATTGATTATTGAAGGGTGATTTAAAATGAAGGCCGTTACCGGTGCACAGATGAATGAAATAGATAAGTATTCAATTGAAAAAATGGGCATTCCCGGATTGGTGCTGATGGAAAACGCAGCACTGCAAATAGTTAAGCATGTTGAGCGGTATTTTGAGTTAAATACCGCATTACCCAAAGAGGTTATCCTGGTGGCAGGAAAGGGTAATAATGCCGGGGATGCCTTTGCTGTAGCCAGACATCTGATAATAAGAGGTTATAACATAATTGTTTATTGCCTGTTTGATAAAGCTTTTCTTATGGGTGATGCCCGCATAAATTTCGATATTATCGAAAGGCTCAGGGCCCCCATCAGATATATTGGTGAGACCTTTAACGCTGATGAATTTGGACATGAAATTTCAAGAGCCTCCCTCGTGATAGACGGTATATTCGGAACAGGTTTCAGAGGAGAGGCAAAAGGATATATTGCTGATATTATCAATTCTATAAATTTGAATTCCCAATATACTCTTTCTATTGATATAGCATCAGGTGTTGAAGCTGCCACAGGCAAAGTATCCGGAGTCTGTATAAAAGCAGCAAAAACCGTAACTTTTGAACTTCCCAAAATAGGACAGCTCATTTACCCTGGAGCAGAATATACAGGGGAACTGGCGGTGGAATCCATAGGTATGCCTCGTGAAGCAATGGATTGGGTAGATATTAATGTATTTTTAACTGATTTACAGACAGTAAAGACCATGATACCTAAGAGAGAGCCCGAAGCCAACAAGGGCAGCTGCGGTAAGCTGGCAGTTATAACAGGTTCTCAGGGTATGGCAGGTTCTGGCTGCCTTGCTTCAAAAGCTGCTCTTAGAACCGGTTCAGGCCTTGTGTACATTGGTGCACCAAAAAGTATGATAAATATTTATCAGAGTGTAGTGCCAGAAGCGGTAGGAGTTGGACTTGTGGAGCATAATGGTATACTGGGACAGAACAGTACAGACGGTATACTGAAACTGATAAATAAATGCGACACTGCAGTTATCGGTCCGGGTCTTACTTCAAATGAATACATATACAATATAATAAATACAATTGCTGACAAAGTGGATAAACCTGTTGTACTTGACGCCGATGCACTGAATGTCCTGTCAAAGGACACGGGAATATTCAGCATGTTTAAAAATGAAGTAGTTATTACTCCTCATCCAGGAGAAATGGCCAGATTGACAGGGCTTGACATACAGCATATTCAGGCTAACAGAATTGAGACAGCACGGAAGTATTCCCGTCTGTGGGGAGTAACTGTAGTGCTGAAGGGGGCAAAAACAATTGTGGCACACAGCAGCGGGAAAGTGTATATCAACCCCACAGGCAATTCTGGGATGGCCACAGCAGGCAGCGGAGATTCGTTGACCGGTATTATAGCATCACTGATAGGACAGGGAGCCGGAGCGTTTGAGGCTGCTGTGGCAGGAGTGTATCTGCATGGACTTGCAGGGGATATAGCAGCGGAACAAAAAGGAAAATACGGAGTAATTGCATCTGACATTGTGGATAGTATTCCTGCAGCAATTGATAAAGTTATGAAGCAGTAGCAAATGTAATGAGTAGCACTAATGCAAAATAAACATATTATTAAAGTATAGTGTTATTTCAATTATAAAGGATTATAATAAATATAGAAGATACCTGATATACTTTGCTGATTTGCTAAGGATAAAATGTGATGCGAGTTGTGTGTATTTGTGTCATGTTTGACAGCATATCAATTGTAAGTTGTGTTTACTGGTAATTTTATAAATTATGTTTTTGGTAAACAGAATTTGGTTATACTAGAGAAAGATATTATAGAAATATCTGATATGAATGTTTATGTCGCGCTTTTGGCGTGGATGGGGGATAAAATGGAGTATAAACTGAATAGGGCATGGGCCGAGATAAATCTTGACAATATCGCCCATAATGTACGAGAGATAAGAAGAATTACCAACAAGAATGCAGAAATAATGGGGGTAGTCAAAGCTGATGCATATGGACACGGGGTTCTGGAGGTGGCAAGAACAATCCTCGAGAACGGAGTGACAAGACTTGCGGTGTCAATGCTGGATGAAGCAATTCAGCTGAGAAAGCATGGAATAAACGTACCAATATTTATTTTAGGCTACACCGACCCCATAAGAGCAAAGGAAATTATTGAATATGATGTAACTCAGTCGGTATTTAGCCATGAATTGGCAAAGGCACTTTCCGATGAGGCTGTCAGGCAGGGCCGTAAAGTAAAGATCCACATAAAAATTGATACAGGGATGTCAAGAATAGGCTTCCTGCCCGGATACAGTGCGGTAAAAAATGTTGTTGAAATAAGTCGACTGCCCAACATTATTATTGAAGGATTATTTACTCACTTTGCAACGGCTGATGAGAAAAACAGAGAATTCACTTTATTACAGTTTGAACGTTTTATGAGTATATGCAATGAACTTCAGAGAATCGGAGTACATATCCCCGTTAAGCATTGTGCTAACAGTGGAGGAATTATTGAATATCCTGAGATGCATCTGGATATGGTTCGTCCGGGAATAATTCAATATGGTTTATACCCGTCTGATGAAGTTGATAAGTCAAAAATTCACTTAAAACCGGCAATGTCCTTAAAGGCTAATATAATAATGGTAAAGGAAGTTGAAAAAGGAACATCAATAAGCTATGGAAGAATTTTTACAACAACCAGAACATCACGAATTGCAACAATTCCTATAGGTTATGCAGATGGGTATACACGAATGCTGAGCAACAAAGGAAAAGTGCTCATTCATGGACAATTTGCTCCTATAGTAGGAAGAATTTGTATGGATCAGTGTATGGTAGATGTTACAGATTTGACTGAGGATGTGGAGGTAGGCGATGAGGTGGTTCTTATAGGAAAACAAGGAGATAACTCAATTTCAGTTGAGGATGTTGCGAGTACAATTGGCATGATAAATTATGAATTGGTCTGCATTGTGGGGAAAAGAATACCAAGAGCATTTGTAAAGGATGGGAAGATATCAAAAATATTAAATTACTTAATATAACTGGATATACCTGTACGTACCCATATGTTCAGATATGAACCGGTAGTAATATTTGGAAAAAATCTCTGAAACATTAGTTATAAGCGGTTTTCAAAGAATTTAGTAATATAAACTTAATTTGACCTTGTATTTAGTGGTGAATTATAATATTTCCATACGTGTGATTGCATTTTCTTGCTCATACTGATTTAATTTAGTTTTATCGAATTTTTAGGGATATTATAAATATAATAGAGAGAAAAGCTTATTAGAAAACGATAATATAAAAAAGAGGTCGTTGTTTGTCGTTTCAAAAGAGTGGGGGTAAATAAGTTGGCTCAGTATAAAAAGATATTAATTAGCGTTCCGGACAATTTACTCGAAGAAATGGATATGCTGGCTTCGATTGAAAAAACAAACAGAAGTCTGATTGTCAGGGAAGCAATGAGTCTTTATTTGAGAGAAAAACGTAAGGTTGAATTGAGGGAGAAAATGAGAAGAGGGTACGAGGAAATGGCTGAAATTAATCTAGGGCTTGCAGAGGAGTGCCTCGGAGCTGATAATGATCAGCAGAGAATATATGAGGAGCAGCTTGAGGAGATGGAGGAAACGTGGTAATAAAAAGAGGAGACATATATTATGCGGATCTGAGCCCTGTTATCGGTTCGGAACAGGGTGGTGTCAGACCTGTACTGATTGTTCAGAATGATATCGGGAATAAATATAGTCCAACAGTAATTGCAGCTGCAATTACTTCTCAGATAAATAAAGCAAAGCTGCCTACACATATTGAGATTGGAGCTTTGGAATATGGTCTTGCAAAGGATTCGGTTATTTTATTGGAGCAAATAAGAACTATAGATAAAAAGCGTTTAAGAGAAAAAATCGGACATCTTGACGAAGAACTTATGGAAAAAGTAAATAATGCTCTGGAAGTCAGCTTTGGGCTTTCAGAATTATAATGGATAACATGAAAAATTTTAGAAACTAAATACTGACATTTATATATAAAATAAAAGTACTGTATCTGATGGAGGTTGATATGGTTAAACTAAAGGGCTTAATCAGAAAAAAACACGTTATTGTTATATCTGCTGTAATTTGTGGTTTTGCTATACTTCATTTTGCACCTGATGTAAAAGCTGAAGCAGGCAGCGGACGGATTATATATGATTCCACATACATAGATAAGATGGAGGCCAGCTTACGGAATTTAATTCAAACTACCAGTGATGATCTGAAAAAGCAAATCTCAGCCTCAGGTTCAAATAGTAATATTGAAAAGAAATTAGCAGAAACCGAAGCAAAATTAAATGCGGCAGAAAAAGAACTGGCTTCATTAAAAGACAGTATGCAATTTAAGGTGGTTAAGCTTCCCTCCGGAAAAATCATGTTGTGTGATAACAGTACTGAGATAATACTAAGAACCAAGGGCGGAGCAAAAGCGTACATAGAGAAGACAGCCAGCGGAGGATTATCCAACCTGATTTCAGGGAAGGACCTTAAGAACGGAGAAGAAATCCCCGATAATCAGCTGATACTTGTCCCAAACGGTGACGGAAGAGGAATAAAAGCCTCCAGGGATTCATATGTCATGGTTAAGGGTAAATATACAATTAAATAATTAATAAGATTAAGATTATAAATATTTCCCCAAATAAGCAAATATTTAATAAAAAGGAGTTTAATGACGATATAGTATTAAGCTTCTTTTTTGCGTTAAAAAGTAATTAAACAAACAAAAGGAAAATGATAATAATGAATAAATTGAATGGACGGAAAACCGTAATACAAAAGAGGATAGATATACTTATCAGGCTTGCACTGATTCTGATAGTGGTGACCATACTTTTTTTCTTTGTTGTCAAACCTATGATAAGAAAAGATTATTATTATGACACCGTTGAGGAATACAAATTTGACAACCTTGGTTTGTTAGCCGGAAAAGACAGCTTTGATGTGGCAGTAATAGGGGATACAATGGATGCAGTGGCCGGCGCTCTGGGGGCTTCAAGAGTAGGAGCTAAAACTGTTTTGCTTTGTCCCTCCAAAGATTTGGGTGAAAGCCTAAAAAAAGCACAAAATATTGATTGGTCAGCAGATGTTACACCAAACGGTAACAATGTCAGCTCAGATCTGTTTAAGGGTATTCGATATAAAGCAGGAGAAGGTCTAAATCTTGATAATTATCAAAATGAAATAGCAAAGCTGCTGGCAGAACAGAAAAAACTAACAGTGATCTATAATGCTCAGATAACAGGTGTTAATGCCGTAAACGATAATATTGAAAGTATTGATGTTAAGCTGCCTGATGAAGTGCGAACAATAATGGCAAAAAGATATATTGACGGAAGTTTGTCCGGAGATTTGCTTAAAAAGAGTAATGTTGATTTTTTTACCGGATATGGTGATATTGGTCTGGATAATCTGTATCAGCCGGTAAAGCTTAATTTTTCAGTTTCGGGAATAGATTATGAAAAGATTCAGGAGTTAATGAAAAATAAAGGTTCATTAGTATCCTATCTAATAAAGAGTTATAAAACAGGTAACCGAAATATATTTATTTCAGGGTTTAATATTGCAGACCAGGGAAATGGAACCGTAATTATTGAAGCCATAAACATGGATGGTATTGACCTGTCCAGCAATGAAAAAATTAATAAAGCATACAATACAGCAAAAAAAGAGTGTGAAGAATTTTACAGCTATTTAAAAGCCAATCTGGAAGAATTTAAAAATTCAAATGGGATAACTGTGGCCGACCAATTTGTTCTGTCCTCGCCTTACCACTTTAAGGGAGTATATACAATGACACTGAGTGATGTACTTACAGGGAAAAGATATACTGACAGGATAAGCACTGCTTCAAGGCCTGTTACATTTACTATGGATGATGGAAACAGATATGTGTTATGCAATCCCAAGACCTTTTACATACCACTGGGCTCACTTATACCTGAGAAACTGAATAATGTTCTGATGACTGGTGATAAGATTTCAGCGTCCTCTTTGGTGCAGACAGCTATAGGATCAAATTCCAGCAGAACAGGTACAGGATATGCAGCAGGTATTATTGCCGCTTACAGCATATCGAAGGGCATTGACATACCAATGCTTGTAGAAGACCGTAATTTGGATACTCAGCAGGAGATTGAAAAGATTTTGAGAAAAATGGGTATTTATATGTCCGACGTAAAGGACGATGTTACAAGTATTACCGGAAACTGGAGTTATCCATATGCTGAAAAACTGATAAATCTTGGGTTGTTAAGCGGGGGTATCACAAATGACTTTAAATATGACAAGGAAGCTAAAACCAAGGATCTTGCTTATATCATACTGAATGGAGTTCCCAGAGTATCAGAGGAAGCTTATAATTATAAATTCGATATTACCATAAGAAGTTATTTAAAGGAAGAGCCCTTGACAAAGGAAGAATTCGGAAAGATAATTCTTGAGCTTTTCCAGGAGGAAACTGCATCAGAAAACAACTTTTCCAAAGCCTGCAAACTGGGGCTAATAGACAAAACTATTCAGGATAAACTAAAAAATACAGGTGTATTAAAACTGTCGGATGTTTATTTCTCGTCTGTTTATATAATTGAAAAACTGACCGGAAAATCATTGAAATAATCAAAAGAAATGATGGATATATGTTACATATGTACCATGTATCCATCATTTCTTTATGAGCCCTATTCTTATTCCAAGAACATACAGTATAAACTTTGGCAGCTTTAACATTCTTTTAAAGCGCCAGGGCTCTTTGTACAATCGATATAACCATTCGAGTCCGTTGTTTCTGAAAAAGTCTGGTGCCAGCTTCACATTTCCTGCCAGAACATCCATTGTTCCGCCCACACCAAGGGAGGCTTTTACTTTTAAACGGTTCTTATTTTCTGAGATCCAAAACTCCTGCTTAGGAGCACCCAGACAAACTAACAGTACATCTGCCCCCGAGTTGTTTATATCCTCAATTATTGATGGCTCTTCCTCCTTGGTGAAATAACCGTTTCTGGTTCCTACTACTTCAGCACCCGGATAATCACAGATAATATTTGCATTTGCCTTTTCAGCTATTCCGGGTTTGCCTCCGAACAGATAAAACTTAATTGGCCTTTTAGAAGATGCTATTAAGAGATTTTTGACAAGATCAAATCCGGAAACCTTTTCTGTAACAGATTTTCCAAGTATTTTAGAAGCCAACACTACACCAGCGCCATCTGCTACCAGCATATCGGCACTGTTTAATATAGCTTTCATTTGTTTATTTGTGATGCCATCCATCATTATTTCAGCATTTGGTGTAAAAACAGAATGATTTTCATTTGATTCAATAAATTCATATATTCTTTCAACGGCCTGGTCCATTGATATATCATCTATATTAATACCAGCAATTTCAATAGTTTTTCTCATGAAGCCTCCCAAATTAGTCTAACTGGCCATAGCAGCTTTGATTTTAAGGTTCAGTGATAACCGAGCCTTGACTAATCACTACTTCAGTTTAGAATATACCACTTTATTTGTCAACGATTGTAACCAAAGATAAATGTCTGAACTATTGTTGTGGTGGTTCTGTACTGATATAATGGAGATAGAAATAGACTGTTAAAATCTGGAGGATTAAACTATGAGTGAATATGTAAATGAATCCAATTTCATTGTAAGAAAATCAGGGAGGGAAAGAGACAGCTATTATATTGATTATTTAGGGGTTTATAAGATTGTGGACATAGCAAAACTGGTGGGTGTGGAATCAGTATTACTGAAAGAAATCTATAAAAAATATGATGCAGTTTATTTCAGTGAGCTGGATGTTTATTACTTTAAAGATATAGAAAAAGCAAAAAGCGCTGTTGCAGATATCCTGAAAAACCTGAACTCCAGTCAAAAGGGAAGATTAATTCAACTGACCGAAGCAGAAATAGAGTATATCAGGCAGGCTTTGATAAATGAAGGTGTAAATAACATCAGAGTAAATTCAAAAGTAAAAGATAATATATTTAAAAAACTAAATTCTTAGAGATGATCGGTAGAAATTATGTAAAAACTAGAAATAACTGGTTTCGAGAGTTATTGGTAAAAAATATAAATGCAAGTTTCAAATACAAAACTTGCAAAACTCCTTGTAAAAGTGATTGATTTAATGTATTATTATTTCAATAATAAATACATATTTATAAGGGGTGTAAGGGTGTTATGTACAATATGAAAAGAATGCTAATTTGTTTGTCAGTGCTGCTTATAATGGCGTTTGTAGTGACAGCATGTGGATCAGCAAATGACAGTAAGTCAGAGGTAGCTTCAAATTCAGAGCAAAAGGTGCTTAGGGTTGGAGTAGATGATACTTATCCGCCCATGGAATTCAAAGATGATTCTAATACCACTGTAGGCTTTGACATTGATGTAGCTACTGAACTTGCCAAAAGAATGGGTATGAAGGCTGAATTTATTTCAAATGACTGGGCAGGTATTTTTCTTGCATTGGAAGCAAATAAGTTTGATGTTATTATTTCTTCAGTAAGCCGTAATGAGGAAAGATTGGCTAATTATGCCATGACAACTCCATATATTGCTAATGCTCAGGTTATTGTTGTTCCTGCTGATAATACTACAATAAAAGAGCCAAAGGATCTGGAAGGAAAAAAGGTTGGTGTACAGATCAATACTACAGCTGATGAATCCTGTGCTGAATATCTTAAGACCATGAAGTTCACACTGACTCAATATGACCAGGTAATTCAGCCTTTCTCAGATATGAAGGCTGGCAGACTTGATGCAATAGTGGTAGACGAAGTAGTAGCAAGATACTATGTGAGCAGAGATCCAAAAAGCTATAAAGTATCAAGTGCCAGATTGACTAATGAACCAATAGGAATTTGTTTTGCCAAAAACAATACAGAATTGAGAGATAAAGCTCAAAAAGCTTTGGATGAAATGTTTGCAGACGGTACTATGAAAAGTTTATCCGAAAAATGGTTTGGAGAGGATCTTACCGGAAATGTAAAGGATATAAAATAATATAGTATTAGCATAGTAAAGTGGTAGATAATTGCAGCATATTTAGCTTTATTTAGATAAAGTATATATAATTTGTAATCATGTAGTTAATATATTAAATATAGACAAGAGAATGATTAAGTTCTCTTGTCTATATTTAACAATAGAAGACTAAAAAGAAATAATAGGGAGTTGTTAAAATTGGATTTAGTAATAAGTAAATTACCCCATTTATTGGAGGGAAGTGTTGTAACACTTCAGCTTACAGTTGTAGCTGTAATATTTGGTATGATATTGGGGCTGTTTTTAGCTCTTGGGAGACTCTCGAAGAATATTGTTATCGATAAAATCTGCTGGTTCTATATCTGGCTGTTCAGAGGAACACCCTTAATTATGCAGATATTTTTCTTTTACTATGGCCTGCCTCTTATTTTTGGAAATGCCATGTCTTTCAGTGCAATGACTAATGCGTACATAGCACTTTCTCTGAATTCAGCAGCATATCTGGCCGAAATAATAAGGGCCGCTATACAGTCAATAGATAAAGGTCAAATGGAAGCCGCAAAAGCGTTGGGAATGAGTTATGGACAAGCTATGAGAAGAATAATTGTTCCCCAATCCTACAGAAGACTTATTCCTCCGGTGGGAAATGAAGTAATTGCCCTGCTGAAGGACTCTGCTTTGGTTTCAACCATTGGAATGGCAGAGTTATTACGAAATACAACTCAGATAGTTAATTCAACAGGAAATGCTTTAATTTATTTACCATCAGCTGCGCTGTATTTATTAATGACTTCTTTATTTACTTTTATTTTTGAAAAACTGGAAAAGAAATATTCAGTATACGAATAGGGGGGAGAGACGGCATGGGAAGAATGATAAAAGTTGAAAATGTATATAAGTCGTTTGGAACCCTTGAGGTGCTTAAAAATATAAATCTTGAGGTTCAGCAGGGAGAGGTGCTTTGCATTATTGGTCCCAGTGGCTCAGGAAAGAGCACGTTGCTCAGATGCCTTAATCATCTTGAGGTAATTACAAGCGGAAAAATAATGATTGAAAATGAGCTGATTGCAGAAAAAATTGATGGCAAAAGTCAGTTTAAAATTTCACATAAAAAGGTTTCTGAAATTTGCACAGAATTGGGAATGGTATTTCAGAGATTTAACCTGTTTCCTCATATGACAGTAATACAAAATATTATTGAGGCACCGGTTACAGTTAAAAAAGTTCCAAAAGATGAAGCTATAAGCTATGGAATGGAATTGTTGAAAATGGTAGGACTTGAAGATAAAAAGGATGAATATCCTACACGGCTGTCCGGCGGCCAGCAGCAAAGAGTTGCTATTGCCAGAGCCCTTGCCATGAGGCCTAAAATAATGTTGTTTGATGAACCAACATCTGCACTGGACCCTGAACTAGTTGGTGAGGTTCTCGAAGTTATGAAAAAGCTGGCCAGAGATGGTATGACTATGATAGTTGTTACTCATGAAATGGGCTTTGCCAGAGAAGTAGGTACAAGAGTAATATTTATGGACAAGGGTGAAATCAGTGAAGAAGGTTCACCAGAAGAGATTTTTACAAATCCTAAAAACGAGAGAACCCGGGCTTTCCTGCAAAAAGTACTGTAAAGTATTTTTCAGAATTGACATTATATCCGGGTGCAAGAAAATCAGAAAAGTATAATAGGTTGGAAAAGGTACATTGAAAAAACAATTATGTTTATATAAAATAAAAAACACATATATTAATATATATGTGTTTTAATTTTTTGTAAAAGTTCAGAAAAGTCCATGAGTACAGAAAATAAGTAAATAAAATAAAAAGGTATTCGGAAAAACGGAGGACAAATGTCATTAAAAAGAATAGCAGCGTTAATTAAGGTCTATTTTCTTATAACAATCGGTGCAGCTATCACTGCACTTTCGATAAACATTTTTCTGGTGCCCTACAAAATTGCACCGGGCGGTCTTAGCGGTCTGGCAACTGTAATTTTTCACCTCAGCGGAGGCAGATTTCCAGTGGGAACTGTTATGCTGATTATCAACATTCCTCTTTTTATCATGGGCTATAAATTAATTGGAAAACACTTCTTTATAAGAACCTTATACGGAACTATTATACTATCTGTAATTATTGATCTTACCGAATCCTATTCAGCAGGTCTGGCAAAAAAGTTTCTGGTAAACAGTGAAGCATCAACACCTGATATTCTTCTTTACAGTATAATAGGCGGCTTTTTGAGCGGTATAGGCCTTGGAATAGTTTTAAAGATGGAAGCCACAACTGGTGGAACGGAGTTGGCGGCAAAGCTTTTAAATAAGCCCCTAAAGAATCTGACTATCGGTCAGATTCTTCTTGCCATTGATGCCATGATTATAATTTTTGCAATCATAGCCTTTAAGAGTGTCCTTATTGGTTTGTACTCACTGGTAAGCCTTTTTATAACTACAAAGGTTATTGATGCTATGGTAGCAGGGGTTGACTATGCAAGGGCTGTACTTATTATCTCTGAGAAGCAGGAAGAGATAGCAAAGAGAATTATGTTTGAGATGGACAGAGGAGTTACTGAATTAAAAGGTAGAGGAGTATATTCTGGAAAGGATAGAAATGTCCTGTTATGCGTCCTGTCAAGAAACGAAATTCAACATTTAAAAGAGATTGTACACACTTTAGACTCAGAAGCCTTTATGATTCTGGCAGATGTCAGAGAGGTTCTGGGGGAAGGCTTTAACGGGGTTCCAAAGAAATAGATTAAGATCTTCTTATTCAATGCAATATCATCAAATTTGACAAATCCTTGATAGAATTATATAAAATTTTGTTTCAACGGCAGAAAGAGTGGCATCTAAATAATATCATAAGTAAACTTTGGTAGGCATGAGGGAGATAGTAGCCTTTACTGATTAATTGTAAAAGCTATTATTATATACCAAAATTTAAGAATGGGGGATGTTGATGCTATGAAACTAAATCTTGGAGTAAAAATCTTTATCAGCTTTTGTGTAATTACCTTATCAATTATTGTAGTAAGCGTTATAGGACTAAACGGTATGTATTCAGTAAAAAACAAATATGGGGAAATTGTTCATGACAACATGCCTGTTGAAACTCTTGTTATGGAGGTAAGATCAATAAACCTGGAACAGGTTGCAAGTGTGAGAGGATACATGATATATCAGGAGAAGCAATACACAGACCAATACAACTCTTTATCCAATCGGCTGAATTCTGTATTCCAGGAGATAGAGGAAAAAGCAAAGACATCAGAATCAAAAAAATATCTTAACGACTTAAAGACTGTTAATTCAAAGTATGACGAAGGAGTTCAAAAAATATTTGATAAAATTGAAAATGGAAATATTAATGAGGCTGTTGTTTTAGGTACAACAGTAAAAGAGCATGTGGAAGATATAAGAAGAATTACTGAAGAATGGAGTACATATATTGATGATTTAGACCAACAGAAAATAAAAGAAGTTGAAGATAAAATGAATCAAAGGATAAGCTATTTGATTTTGATTGTGTCTGTTACGCTCTTAGGATCTATAGTAATCGGCTATATTCTTACAAGAAATATTTCAAGACCAATTAAGGCCCTGACAGCAGTAGCAGGTAGGATTTCAGAAGGTGACCTTACTCAGCAGGTGCCGAAAATCAAATCAAAAGACGAAATCCGTGAACTGGGACATGCCTTCTCAAGCATGGTTCAGAATCTAAGAACATTGATTACCAGTGTCAACGATGCTTCTCAGGAGCTGGTGACTTCCAGTGAAGAGCTTACTGCCTCCTCAGAGGAAGTAAGTAAAGCTTCGGAACAGATTGCAACAACAATAACCGAGCTGGCGAGAGGAGCATCGGAGCAGGCAGTATCTTCTGAAAAAAGTAATGCTAAAATACTTGATACAATAGAAGGATTAGCACGGATAGCTGAAGGTATGTCCGGTTCTGAAGAAATTGTACAGCAGGCAAAGGAAGCAGTAAAGATCGGAGAAGATTCTGTAAGATATCAGGAACAAAAAGTGAAAGAAAATAATGAAATCTCACTGGAAGTTGCAGTTGCCATATCCGAATTATCGGAGAAATCCCAGGAAATAGGAAAAATTCTGGAGGTAATTCGAAGTATATCAGAACAAACCAATCTGCTGGCACTAAATGCTGCCATAGAAGCTGCAAGAGCAGGAGAAGCCGGTAGAGGTTTTTCTGTGGTGGCCGATGAAATTCGTAAACTGGCAGAACAGACGGGCTATTCTGTAAAGCAAATTGATATCATTATCAGAGAGGTACAGGCAGGAGTTAATTCAGCAGTATTAAAAATGGACAAATCAAAGGCTGCTGCCTTTGAGCAATCAGAATCTCTGGCCAATACAGTTGCTGCATTTGAAAATATTACAAACGTTGTTGAGGACATTAACCGTAATATTATTATGGTGTCTAAAATGTCTCAGGATTTGAGCAGGAATGCATCACAGGTTGGAGATGAGATTACTGCCATAGCCAGCGTAGCCCAGCAGAATGCTGCCAGTACTCAGGAGGTTGCTGCATCAACAGAAGAACAGACATCAACCATTCATCAGATTACCGAAGCTGCTGAGGGCCTGTCACAGATGGCCTTGCAGCTTCAGAACGGCATCAGAAAATTTAAAATTTAATTTATTACATAATACATATATTTATATTTTTCTGATACATAAATTTAAATAAGATAATAAACGTGATGCCTGATGCCGGGGCGTCAGGCATTGCGTTTTTACAGACTTATTGAGTTAGTTTAGGCCAGGCTCTTTATGTTTCTTCATATTTTTGATCATAAAGATGTTGATGCCGCCTAAAACTTTTTTACAGAACAGTACTGAATTCTACTTTAAATACCATAATTTTTTACAATTTATAAACTATTCTTCCAGCGTTTTCTTGAATTGCCTGTGATAATCATATAAAATAACCGTCAATTTTATGGCTGTAATAAAAGTGAAGTGCATTATCAAATAACTTTAATAAAAATACATAATACCTCACAAAAATCAGGTAGGAATGGAGGTAATAGCTAATTTACAGCGGTATTTGACTACGTCACATTAAATTTATATGAATATAATTGACATAAAATAATTATAATTTTATAATTATATAAAGAAATTATTGGAAATTATATAAATCAGGTAATTTAACAGGTAAATATGGGATATTTTGTAAATTAATTATGAAAAGTAATTTAATATTGGACTTTTGCATTTAATTTTATCCTAGGGAGAGTGGCAGATTTGAAAAAGATACTTATTGTAGATGATGCTTCTTTTATGAGGTTATCATTGAGAACTATGCTTGAGAAGAATGGTTACCAGGTGGTAGGAGAGGCCGAAAACGGCAATGAAGCAATTAAGCTTTACGCAGAGCTCAAGCCTGACATTGTTACAATGGATATAACAATGCCGGAGTTGGACGGAATTCAGGCATTAAAAGCAATTATGCAATTTGACAGGACAGCAAAAGTAGTAATAATATCTGCAATGGGTCAGGAGACCAAAGTAAGAGAGGCTGTTATTTGCGGTGCTAAAACCTTTATTGTGAAGCCTTTCAAAGAAGAACAGCTAATTCAGACACTGGACAAAATAGCAAACATGTAAATCTTCTTTTTTGGAAGGAGGAGGTCTCTTGTCAGTTCAGTTTTCTGGTGAACCAATGCTTGATATGTACATATTCGAAACCACTCAGAACATTGAGCAATTGGAAAAATGTATCTTAGATTCAGAAAAATCAAGCGGGTATTCTCAGGCAGCAATTAATGAGATTTTTAGAATTATGCATACAATCAAGGGCTCGTCAGCAATGATGCTTTTCAATAATATATCCACTCTTGCACATTCAATTGAGGACCTTTTTTACTATCTGCGAGAGGAAAAGCCTGATAATATTGATTGTTCACTTCTTTCAGACCATATTCTTACAGGAGTGGATTTTATTAAGGTTGAGCTTCATAAAATCATTAATGGAGAAAAAGCAGATGGAAATCCTTCGGAGATAATCAATGATATTAAATCTTTCTTAAATGAACTTAAATCGAAAAATCCCGGATTTATGGACAAGATAAGGCCAGAATCAGAGGAGCAGCCTCGCTATTATATCGCTCCAACTAAAAATAAAGCCAGTAGCAACTACAATGCCTACCAGGCTGTACTGTTTTTTGAAGACGGTTGTGAGATGGAGAATATACGGGCTTATTCTGTTATTCATAACATTAAGGAATTTACCGAAGAGGTTTATTATTGTCCGGAAGATATAATAGACAATGATAACACCATAGAGATTATAAGATCACAGGGCTTTAAAATCACTTTGAAAACAGATAAAAATTATGATGAACTTTATAAATTCTTCAATCAGACAGTTTTTTTAAAGGAACTGCAACTGATTCAACTTGAGGATAGCTTTGAATTTAACAAGTTCACCGAAAGTGAACAGAAGGAAGTTAAGGCAGAGGCTGTTATGGTACCTAAAACAGATACTGACAGTAAGAAACCTTCTGGAAAAGATACTCAGCTTACAGGAACTACATCCGGACAGAATATAATAAGTGTCAGTGTTGCCAAGCTGGATAAACTTATGGACCTTGTAGGAGAAATGGTTATATCGGAAGCAATGGTAACTCAAAATCCAGACTTAAAAGGACTCCAACTGGATAACTTCCAAAAAGCGGCAAGACAACTTCAAAAAATAACAAGTGACATACAGGAAACGGTTATGTCAATCAGAATGGTTCCTCTGGCAATGACATTTCAGAAAATGTTCAGGATTGTAAGGGACATGAGTAAGAAATTGGGGAAAGAGGTAAAACTGGAACTTATAGGGGAAGAAACAGAAGTCGATAAAAATATAATTGAACACATATCCGATCCTTTGATGCATTTGGTAAGAAACTCCATTGATCATGGTATTGAGACAGCCGAAGTCAGGAAATCATGTGGTAAACCACCAGTAGGAACAGTGACCCTGGAGGCTAAAAATTCAGGAAGTGATGTGGTGATTCTTGTAAGGGATGACGGAAGAGGCCTTAATAAAAACAACATTTTAAAAAAAGCACAGGAAAACGGTTTGCTGCAAAGACCTGCGGCTGATATGACTGACAGGGAAATATATAATCTGATTTTTATGCCGGGTTTTTCTACAAAGGATAATGTTACCGAATTCAGCGGCAGAGGTGTTGGCATGGATGTTGTTTTACGTAATATAGAATCTGTTGGAGGATCGGTCTCGGTTGACAGTGAAGAAGGAAAAGGTTCGGTTATTACGATAAAAATACCTCTGACATTAGCAATTATTGACGGTATGAATATTCAGGTAGGCAATTCCCGATACACTATACCTATAAAAGCCATAAAGGAATCTTTCAGGCCAAGTTCAAAGGATATAATAATGGATCCTGACGGGAATGAAATGATTATGGCCAGAGGCAAATGCTATCCTATTCTCAGGCTTCATAAATTATACAGGGTTAATACCAGTATTACCGAACTCACTGATGGCATTCTTGTAATGGTTGAGCATGAAAGTAAAACACTTTGTATTTTTGCTGACGAATTACTGGGACAACAACAGGTGGTGGTTAAGGCATTGCCGCAATACATAAAAGCAAAACTTAAGGGTAAGGGACTAGCCGGTTGTACCTTATTGGGTGACGGTGGTATAAGCCTTATTCTGGATATTGGAGGGCTGGTAAACATATAGAGATATAAAAATTCCCTGAAAGGAGAGGTTGTATGGCCGAGAAGTTAGAGCATGAATTAACTGAGAAAGAAATGCAGGAACAAGAAGAAGATACCCAGAAGGGCAGATTTCTTACCTTTACCCTGGATAAGGAAGTTTATGGTATTGAAATCACTTATGTAACCGAAATAATTGGTATTCAACCCATTACGGAGGTTCCGGATCTCCCTGATTATATAAGAGGTATCATTAATCTGAGAGGCAAGATAATTCCGGTGATTGATGTAAGACTTAGGTTCAAAAAAAGTTTCAGAGACTATAACGATAGAACCTGTGTTATTGTAATTGATATTAATGAACTATCTATTGGACTGATTGTGGACAGCGTATCTGAGGTAATAACTATTCCGGAAACCGAAATTGTAGCTCCCCCTGAAGTAAGCAAAAGCAGCAACAGGTTTATTAAAGGGATAGGCAAGGTTAACGGAGAAGTAAAGCTGCTGCTGGACTGTAATAAACTCTTAAATGATGAAGATACCGATAATTTATTAAATATCTAGGGAGGATTTAATATGAAATGGTTCATTAATTTAAAGATGAGAGTAAAGTTAATTACATGTTTTGTTATTCTGGCAGTATTAACCGGTATAGTCGGGTTTATTGGTATCAGCAACATGAATACACTCAATACCCGAGGTGAAGAGATGTACAATAATAACTTTATTCCTGCAACCAACATTGCCAAGATACAAAGGGCTGTTCTCATGATTAGGTCAGATTACTTTCTCATGGTATATGAACGAGATACATCTAAGTTTCAGGAGAGATATGATGAAATAAACACTTTGATAGATGAAAGTACCGCAATTATATCTCAATATGAAAAAAACATTGAAAATGATAAAACTGACAGGGAACTTTTAGAAAAACTAAAGACTAACTTCAATACATATAAAGGAATTCTGGCAGAGCATCTTGAAATGGTGGAGGCAAAAAAATATGATCAATCCATTGCCAAGATTCCTGAATTTACCGGTGCAAGAGTAAAAGTTGAGGAAAGCATTAATGAACTGGTAAAATACAATGAAGAAAAAGCACTGAGCATATCAACTCAAAATGCTGAAGATTTTACAAGCAAATCCTTTATAATGATTGTAATAATTGCAGCGGCTATTATACTGTCAATAGGATTAGGTTTATTAATTGCCGGAATAATCAGCAGACCTCTTAATAAGCTGGTTGCTTCGGCAAACCAGATAGCAGACGGAAATCTTGACATTTATGTTGATATATCGTCTAAAGATGAAATAGGTGATTTAGCCAAAGCATTCCTTAAAATGACCGACAATCTTAATGATGTTATGTTAAATATAAATATGGCATCTGAGCAGGTTGCCTCAGCAGCCAGACAGGTTTCAGATACCAGCATAGCCTTATCCCAGGGGGCGACTGAGCAAGCAAGCTCGATTGAAGAGCTTACTGCCTCCCTTGAAGAAATTGCATCCCAAACCAAGCTTAATGCCGATAATGCAAATGAGGCAAATGTTCTTGCAAGCACAACCAGGGCCAATGCTACTGAGGGAAATAATCAAATGAAAGAAATGCTTACTGCGATGAAGGAGATAAATGAATCTTCTAACAATATTTCAAAAATAATTAAGGTAATAGATGATATAGCTTTTCAAACAAATATTCTTGCCCTCAATGCAGCGGTGGAAGCAGCCAGGGCCGGACAGCACGGGAAAGGATTTGCAGTTGTAGCTGAAGAGGTTCGTAACCTTGCAGCAAGATCAGCCAGTGCCGCAAAAGAGACTACTGATTTAATTGAAGGATCTATCAAGAAGGTAGAAGATGGTACAAAAATTGCAAATCAAACTGCCAATGCACTTACTGAAATAGTAGAGGATGTAACAAAAGTGGCAGATCTTGTAAGCAGTATAGCTATTGCTTCCAATGAGCAGGCAGCGGGAATTGCACAAATAAATCAGGGCATAATGCAGGTATCTGAAGTTGTGCAGACCAACTCAGCCACATCCGAAGAAAGTGCTGCTGCCAGTGAGGAGCTTGCAAGCCAGGCAGAATTGCTTAAGGATCAGATAGCAAGGTTCAGATTAAGAAAAGCTAAGAATACAATTATGAATTACAAGGATAACGATGAACTGAATCCAGAAATATTAAAAATGTTAGAGCGGATGAGTGAACAAAAGGATACTGTTTCCGGTTCCACCCAATCCCCAAAACGGATAGTTCTCAGCGATAAAGAATTTGGAAAGTATTGAGTAGTAAGCACTAAAGGTATACATGGAAAGTCCCTGGGAGTGGTGCAGTAAACCACTCCCAAATAATTATGTATTCAAAACAATTACAATAGGAGTGCGTACTTTTTGATAGAAATAACGAAAAAAGAATTTCAACAGTTATCTGAGTATATTAAATCTAATTATGGAATCAGGCTAAAGGAAGAAAAGATGGCACTGGTTTCAGGCAGACTTCAAAATGTTCTGCAGCAGGAGGGGTTTTCTAACTTTTCGGAGTACTACCAGCATCTTGTTTCAGATAGATCTGGGAATGCTGTAATTACGTTAGTTGACAGGATTACAACCAATCATACCTTTTTTATGAGGGAAGCAAGCCATTTCTATTACTTTAAAGATAATGTGCTTCCATATCTGGCGAGCACTGTAAGAGAAAAGGACCTTAGAATTTGGTGCGCCGCATGTTCCACCGGAGAAGAGGCATATACTCTGGCAATGGTGATTGATGAATTTTTTGGTAAATCAAAAAGGTGGTGGGATACCAAAATCCTTGCTACAGATATATCTGAACAGGTGTTGGAGACTGCTAAAAAGGGAATCTACAGCAATGAAAAAATAGCTCCTCTACCTGCAAGCTGGAAGGCTGCTTACTTTAAGCCTTATGATCATGAAAACTCAGTTATCATAGATAGAATAAAAGATGAAGTGATTTACAGAAAGTTGAACCTTATTGATAATATGTTTCCATTCAAGAAAAAGCTACATACAATTTTTTGCCGTAATGTAATGATATATTTTGACAATGAAACAAAAAATAAATTAGTTGAGAAGTTATATAACAGTCTTGAATACGGTGGATATTTGATTATTGGTCATTCCGAATCCTTAAACAGGGAAATAACAAATTTTAAGTATGTTTTGCCGTCAGTTTACAGGAAAGAGTGAGGGGTGATGGATAATGGCCGGTAGGAAAATTCGGGTGTTAGTTGTCGATGACAGCATTTTTTTCAGGGAAGTAATAGCCAGAGGCATTGAAACAGATCCTGCCATTGAAGTAGTTGCCAGAGCATCAGATCCCTTTGATGCAAGAGATAAAATACTTCAGTATAAACCGGATGTCATGACTTGTGATGTGGAAATGCCCAAAATGAACGGAATAGAATTTATCAGGCGGCTGCTCCCTCAGCATGCCATTCCTGTTATTGTAATAAGCACTGTCAGCTCGGCGGTATTTGATGCAATGAATGCCGGAGCTGTAGATTTTGTATCAAAACCAGAAATTCAGACAGAAAAATGCATGGAAAAGTTTTTGTTGGAGGTTATATCAAAAATAAAAATAGCAGCTAATGCGAAAATAAGCAAAAGCAGCCTCCCGGATATTGTTGATTATTCTTCAGGAAAAATAAATAAACAAAAAATAATTGCCATTGGTGCGTCCACAGGTGGGACAGAAGCAGTGTATAAAATACTGAAATGTTTACCGGCTGACATGCCTGGTATTCTTATAGTTCAGCATATTCCTCCTGTTTTTTCCAGAATGTTTGCACAAAGACTGGACAGTCAAACAAATTTGGTTGTAAAGGAAGCACAGTCAGGTGATTGGCTGGAGCAAGGAAAGGTATTTGTCGCTCCGGGAGACAAACATATGAAGATTAAGAAAATTGGAGACAGATACAAAATTGAGACCTTCCATGGAGAAAAGGTAAACGGGCACTGCCCGTCAGTGGATGTATTATTTGATTCTGTAGCAAAGGAAGCAGGCAGTGCAGCTGTAGGAATCATACTTACAGGAATGGGATATGACGGTGCCCGCGGACTTCTCAACATGAGACGGAAGGGAGCAAGGACCATAGGACAGGATGAGCAGTCCTGTGTGGTGTATGGAATGCCGAAGGTGGCTTTCGAATTAGGTGCAGTGGAAATACAGACTTCCTTGATTAACATTCCTCAAATTTTAATGTCTATGCTAAAGTAGTATGTAAGATGATGTAAGCAGCGGTGCTGGGTGAAGATAGAAATATATCAGGATTAAATCAATATAACGGGGTGTTTATATTGGATAACAGTAGAATATCGGCAGTACTGGACAATATTGGTGACGGAGTAATAGCTGTTAATAAGAAGGGTGAAATTGAGTATTTCAACAGTTCAGCTGAAAATTTAACAGGTTGGAAATGTGATGAGGCTTTAGGACGCCATTTCCAGGAAGTATTTCAATTAATAAATATCAAGAATGAGGAAGCTTTGGAAAGCCCTATATATGAAGTGTTTCGTACAAATTCTGTTGTGGGGCTGAAAAACAACTCAGCCCTTGTAACAAAAAACGGTGAAAGACTCATGGTTTCAGCCAGCTGCTCACCAATCAGAGACGGCGCCAACAATGTAGATGGAATTGTTGTTGTATTTCGGGATATTACCAGAATAAAAAAAATGGAAGACCAACTGATTGAAGAAAGAAATAACTTAGAAATGACTTTCAAGCATTCATTGGTGGGTATGCTGATTCTGGACGAGCAGAGGATAGTTAAGCGGGTAAACCCAGCGTTTCTGGAAATGCTTGGACTGGAAGAACAGGAAGTATTAGGACGTCCTTATGGTGATGGAATCAAATGTATCAGCAGCATCGAAATGGGATGTGGCAAAGGTATAAACTGCGGTTTCTGTGAAGTAAAGGACAGGATTTCAGAAGTGTATAAAACCGGTATCCCCAGTAAAGATATTGTTATTCAACACACGGTAACAAGTAACGGAAATCAAAAAAGCTATTGGTATAATGTTCTCATTATGCCTATTCATTCTGCCGGTGAAAGATTTGTATTACTGATAATCAACGATGTTACCGACAGTAAGAAACGTGAACAGCAGCTAATTGAGACCAGTAATTTTACCTTGAAAATGATGGAAAATTTCCCTGCAATGATCTGGAAAACCGATAATAAGGGAAGAAATGTATATATCGGGCAGAACTTATCCTTATTTATAGGTAAGAGCGAGAACGAGTTAATAAAGGGAGGCTGGCTGAAATATGTACACCCTGACGACAGAAACAAGCTATCCTTTGAAGCTGTTCAGATTAGAAATAAACAGGGACTTAATATTTCTGAGCTGAGATTAAAACATGTCAGTGGTGAATACAGATGGGTGAATATTATTATCAAGCCCTTTTATGACATGAGCGGTAAACAGGACGGATATATTGGAATTGGGCTTGATATTAATGATAAAAAGCTTACAGAGACATTACTATATGAAAGTGAAATGCGATACAGACATCTTTTTATGAACCTTCAGAGCGGTTTTGCATATCATAAGGTACTTCGGAACAGCCAGGGACAGGTGACGGATTTTGAATTCATTATAGCTAACGAAGCTTATAAGAAGATGTTTGGTATCGAAGTAGAAGACATAAAAGGAATTCATTTCAAGGAAGTATTTAAGGATACAATAGTATTTGATATTGATGGTGACTTATTCAGAAGGGTTTTGGATGAGGGTGATAAAGTATCCATTGATGAGGTATACTCTGAGCCTTATGGAAAATGGTATTCAGTAGGATTGTACAGTCCACAGAGGGATCATTTTGCAATTGTTGTTACAGATATAGATGAAAAGAAGAGAGCCGAAATAGAATTAAAAAGAGCAAAGGAAGATGCCGAAAATGCTAACAGAGCAAAAAGTGAGTTCCTTGCAAATATGAGCCATGAGATACGCACTCCAATTAACGGGATAGTAGGGATGATTGATCTGACACTTCTTACAGACCTGAATTCCGAACAGAGGGATAATCTGAAAACAGCAAAGAGCTGTGCAAATTCTCTTCTCAAGATAATAAATGATATCCTGGACTTTTCTAAAATGGAGGCCGGAAAGCTTTTTATTGACAGTGTGGATTTTGATATAAAAAAGCTGGTAGAAGAGACTTTTCGTCAGCATTCCACCCTGGCTGAGAATAAAGGACTGGAATTTAATTATACATTTTATTCGGGTATTCCTCAATTTGTTACAGGCGATCCCAACAGACTCCAGCAAATACTAAACAATCTGATTAATAACGCTATAAAGTTCACTGAACAGGGTGAAGTTAATATAGTTGTCAGAAAAAATAAAGCTGAAAAGGATTTTATAGAACTAAAGTTCTCTGTAACAGATACCGGAATTGGAATTAGCGATGAGGAAAAGAGCAGGCTTTTTAAAACTTTCAGCCAGGTTGACAGCTCTATAACCAGGAAATACGGGGGAAGCGGACTGGGACTGGCAATATCAAAACAGCTGGTTGAAATGATGGGCGGTCAAATGTGGATTGACAGTCAAAAGGGAAAGGGCAGTACCTTTCACTTTACTGTAAGGCTTAAACCGGGAAATCCCTTATCAGAAACAATGGAGAGTTTACCTAAATTGACCGCTGCAGCTTCAAAACTGAAAATTTTATTGGCTGAGGATGATGAAGTAAATCAGGTAGTGATAACAAGAATGCTAAAAGAGCGGGGGCATAATGTTGATATTGCCGAAACCGGGCTTAGGGCACTGGAACTGTATAATAAGAATATTTATGATGTGATACTTATGGATATTCACATGCCAGAAATGGATGGAATTGAAGCTGCAAAAGTGATTCGTGGAAAAGAAAACGGCCTGAAGCATACGCCAATAATTGCTCTTACGGCTCATGCCCTCAAGGGAGACCGGGAAAGATTTTTGGAACTTGGTATGGATGAATATATATCCAAGCCGGTGAAGATGGAAGAAATGTATCATATTATTGAAACAACAGCGGCTAAAAGTCACAAAAAATATAAAGTGGATTTTAATGAGCTCAGGATAAATGATAATGGAGATATTATACTTGCCAATGAATTTAAAAACGGAAAATATGAACTAAATACCAGTTTTATAAGTGAAGTTGTAAATATATCCGCCAGTCTTGGAAAAAGTATTGGGCTCAGAGACATGGAGCAGTCAGGTAAATTAGCCCACGACATTAAAGATTTATGTAATAAAATGGGGGCAGATGAGTTGAAAAGTCTTGCTTTTCAGATAGAACTGGCGGTAAGGCGGAATAATTTCAAGGACATTGAAAAGAGCTATCAAACTTTCAGTAACGAACTTAATACCTTTAAAAATATATATGGAAATGAAAAGGGGTAATAGAACATGAGAATACTTATTGTTGAGGATGATTTAACAAGCAGAAGGTTTCTGCAAAAGTTTTTATCACAATATGGTGAATGTGATATTGTGGTGGACGGTATGGAAGCCCTGGATGCATTTTTATATGCGTTAAAGGAGGACAGTCCATACCACTTGATATGTCTTGATATAATGATGCCCAAAATAGATGGACTAAAAGTTCTGAAGACAATTCGTGAGTTGGAAAAACAGAAAGGTATATTACCGGAGGAAAAGGTGAAGGTTATAATGACCACAGCTTTAGACAGCTCAGACATGGTGCAAAAGGCATTTGAACTGGGGTGCGAAGGTTTTGCTTCAAAACCTCTTGATACCGAAAAGCTGGTAGAAGTTATGAAGAAATTAAAACTTATATAGGTTTTATGTTGATTTTTTATTTATTTAGTGTTTTTTTTCTGGTATTATAATATGATATGGAACATACATAATTACAATCGTATTAGGGTATTTCTGGTTACAAGCCAAATTCTGATTTTTCATGAGAAATAAAACAGCATAAATCAAGTTGAGTATTGCAGTTTTATTTGTTAATGGATAAAAATATTAAATATTATAATAAAATAATAAATAAAAACATAAAAGCTAAATATCTGAACAAAATATTAAAACGAGCAGAAAACATGATATTTAACTGAAATTATTAATATATAAAGAATTAATCGAAGAAAATAATGTAATACAGCTGAAGGAGAAAAAGTAATGAAGGTAGAATATATCAACCCATTTATTGAAGCAAGTATGAAAATTATCAATCATACAACCGGACTTTCGGCTAAACTTGGAAATGTTTTTGTCAAGGATAAGCCCTATACAAATGAATCAATAATTGTGTTAATCGGATTGACAGGACAGATATCGGGTAGTGCAGTTATTAGCTTTAATAAGCCTTTCGCATTAAAAATTGCATCCAGCATGATGATGGGAATGCAGGTAAATGAATTGGATGAAATGGCAAAAAGCGCTATAGGCGAGTTGTGTAATATGATATTAGGTAATACTGCCACAATTTTTTCAACAAGAGGAATAAATATTGATATAACTCCTCCAACCATTTTTACAGGAGATAATATTCAGCTGACCATACATAAAAGTATAGTTGTATGTGTGCCCCTTATTTTTGAAGACGGGAATGAAATACATATTGATATATCCTATCTTGATAATAAGAAGTAATGATTAGTAATGTATAAGGTTGATAATAAGCAAAAGCATTATTAAAAACACATTATATGCACTCTATAAAATAGGGATCGGTCCAAAAAGGGTTTGGTTTATATAGGAAACCAAACCCTTTTTGTATGGTGTGCGTCCAGCAAAGCTGGAGCACACTTGCCAGTGTAAGTCTGGCACGGGTAATTATCAAGAAGCCCGTTAGCTAATCCCGGTGCATAACAGTAATGGTATGTACTGAGCGGGAGGATATAGCCGAGGGCAAGGGCGTTCATAGCAAGGTGGAATCTGAAGAAGACCAGGGCAAACTTTTGGGTACGACGGACAGAAATTACATCAGGTAAATGTATGTCGGGTAAGGTTGCACATATAAAAAATTGTTATTATTGCTATCATAATTTTATTTACCATTACCCAATATTTGTGTCCAAATACAATGATAAAAAGACCCATTTGGCAAAAGGTAAAATAGACAGATGGACAATGATAGCAGCGGCTTCTTCACGAAAGTCAACCTGGTCTTTAGCTTTTATAAAAATGTTGAGGAGGAATTAATTACTTTGAAAAAGGTAATAAAACGCTGTACATACCCTGTCCAAGAGAAACAGGGTATGTACAGCGGAACGACTTTATTTTACAATGGAACGGTTTTTGGTATGAAATGAGTATGTTTGATGCTACATTGAATTTGTGATTATCAAATAAACTCTTTCCATCCCCAACTCCGCAAACCCGCATGGTTGA
>ENA-UPAD01000422-UPAD01000422.1-bioreactor-metagenome-genome-assembly--contig:-NODE-422-length-59646-cov-6.744760_pt1 | contig 59646 bp, 43 predicted proteins | sample MGYA00238179_ERZ772710 | MGnify/ENA primary metagenome ERZ772710 (study PRJEB29004, sample SAMN07631245) | bioreactor metagenome | isolation source: Switchgrass digestor | place: USA: Dartmouth...
GGAACCAGTTGCCGATCAGCATCGTCACGAAGAAGCAGCCCCACAGCTGCGTGGTAATCAGGACGATGACGAAGTTGATGCACCACAGCGTGCGCATTGTGGGCGGAATCACGCAGACGAGCGCACAGAAGACCATGGAAATGAGGCCGATGATCAGGCCGACACGCTTCATGTTCTTAATGCGGCCGATGCGGGGAGCAATAATAAAGTAGGTGATGAGGTAGCCAAGAATACCGCCGATGTAGTTCATCAGGCTTGTCACTTGAGTGCCGCCGTAGAACTCATACAACACGTTCTGGGGGAAGTTCGTGAATACGGTGTAGCCGACGTACGCCAGCGCTTGGTAGATACACAGGAGTGTTCCTCGTGGGCCAAAGCCGATGCTCTTTTTTTGTTGCATAAACCTCTCTCCTCATAAATCTTAATGGATTCCTGCAAATTAAATTCCGCTCCGGCCCAGCCTGGAAATCATCTTGAATTATATCAGGCCGAAGGCGAAATCATTGCCAGATCATATAAGCGGGGAAGAGCAACTATGCAATATTGGGTTATGATGGAATTCGCATCGGATATGTGAGTTTGCAACACCAGACTTCAAAAAATGTAGCAATATGACCAAAATGGACGTTCTCCATTAAAGCATTTTATATCATATCACCAAGTGTTTATAATTGGAAATAGATTTTTTCTATGAGCTCATTACAAATGCGGCAGCAAAATCTGCGAATGCACAGGCCGCAAAACTGTTATTTTCAGGCGCAATAAAACGAGGGTTTGCTTTAGCGGCAAACCCTCGCTTTTGGCATGCGAAACTAGCGGCTCTTATGCGGTAACCTTTGATTTTCTGCGCTGCTTTTCTTCCTGGAGGCGCCGCTCGAGAAGGTCGTCGGTCGGCAGGCCGGCCTCCGCTCTGAGCTTGTTGTCATATTTGGCAAGGCGTCTCGGGTTGAACAGGCCGAGGCAGACGAACGCGAGAATGGCGCAGATTCCGACGAATGTGAACGCGCCGTTGTATGTAAAGCGGGCCGCGATGTTCGCCACAATGTAGGGGAACGTCGCGCCAATGAACGTGCCAAGCGGGGGCGCGCCGGAGAAGACGGCCTGGAAGTCCTCCTGACGCCAGTAGCGCACGACGAAGCTCAGGTTGTAGTTGGAGGCGGCGCCCATGAAGATGCCCAGCAGCCAGCACGCGGCGACGACGCATCCGACGTTGTCGATCGAGCCGAGGATCCCGGAAGCGAGCATGAAGGCGGCCGTCAGCGCCATGGCAAATCTCGTGCCGAACTTGGTGTCAAGAACGCCCAGGAGCCAGCTTCCCAGGGAGGCGAAGATGGTCAGGCCGAAGAGAACGGCGGAGTAGCCCTCACTCATCAGGACAAAGCCGGGAACGGCCAGAGCTTTCAGCTGCTCGTTGTACCCCATCAGGACGGGGACGATCTGAACCATCATGGCGATTGCGCAGTACAGCAGCAGGGAGTTGGGGATGGCCAGCAGCCACCAGTCGAGGCAGCTCCAGATCTTCGTGCGCTTCCACACGGACTTCTCACGGGCCTCAATCTCGGCGAGCATCATCTGCTGGGCCATCTCGGGCGTAAAGCTCTTGTCATTGTCGCGGTACGCGCCGACCTGCTCGGGGTAGTCCTTCAGCCAGATGGCGCAGATGCCCATGCCGATCAGGGACAGCGCCCAGTAAGGAGCGAAGGATGCGAAGACGGCCTTCATGAGGGTCGCGCCCGAGCCCAGCAGCGAGAAGAACTGAAGCATAAACAGGTTCAGCAGGACGCCGGTGACGAGGGGGAACGCGATGGTCACGATGCCCATGACGGTGCCCTTGCGGCGCGGGAACCAGTTGCCGATCAGCAGCGTCACGAAGAACAGGCCCCACTGCTGCGTGGCGACGAAAAGAATCACGAAGTTGATGCACCACAGCGTGAGCATCGAGGGAGGAATCACGCACATGAATACGGATAAGACCATCGAGACGAGGCCCATGATGAGGCCGACACGTTTGATGTTCTTAATCTTGCCGATGCGCGGCGCGACAATGACATAGGTGACGAGGTAACCAAACACCGTACCGAAGAGGTTGCACAGGGTCATTGTTTTCGTGCCGCCGTAGAACTCATACATCACGTTCTGGGGGTAGTTCGTGAAGACGGTGGCGCCGATGTAGGCCAGGAACTGGTAGATCATCAGGAGTGTTCCGCGGGTGCCGAAACCGATGCTCTTTTTTTGCTGCATAAACCTCTCTCCTCTTGAAATTTATTGCATGCTTCTGCAACAGATTTCTCCCAGGCTGCCAGAAAACCATTATTAATTCCCGGCAGACCTGAGCCTAAATCTCTTCCAATCGGTGATACGTACGGGATACTCCGGGTTTACGCTATGGCAAAATTGTGACCTGCAATTCGGCCAATTGTACAAATATTTTCCTAAATCCCCTTTTTCTGTTGGCCCTATTATATCATTTAATGGTTTTGATTGGAAATATAAAATTACTTATGGTCTTCATAACAAAATCATCACTTCTTGTGCCGTAAGGCCGTTTTCTCAGTGAGAAAGCGCGCTTTCCGCCGGCTGTAAGCGGCGGGAGGTGGATTTTTTTAGCATATATGGTACAATGCATCTGTATGGCATTTCGCGGACCTGACGCGATACATAAATATAATTAATTGGGGGTTTACACATGTCAAAGCTGCTGGATTTCCTAAAAGAAAAGCACATCTTCGAGCTTTCTCCCATTACGCCCTCGCCGTTTCCCCAGCTGACCGCGCCGTGCCTGATGCACATCAGCAAGGAGCAGAACATTGACTTAAGCTGGTGGGCCGTCACAGAGCCGCTGGTCTGGGAGAAGGAACCGTTTATGCATGACTTCGACCAGTTCATGTTCTTCGCCGGCAGCGGTACGAGCATGGACGAGCTCGGCGGCGTCGTGGAATTCCACTTAGGCGACGAAAAAGCCAACATGGAAAAGCTCATCATCACAAAGCCGACGCTCATTTACGTCAAAGCCGGCATGTACCACTGCCCGCTCATCTTCCGGGAAGTTTACGACCCCAAGAAGCCCATTCTGTTCAACGACATTTCCCTCGCCGGCGTCTACAGGAAGTACAAGCCCGGCAGCGACCAGCCCCTGGGCGTTTTCGACAGGCCGATTGAAAAGACGTGGTAGAAGAGGGATACAGCTCAGATGAAAACAGGCTCAGCCTTTCGGCTGAGCCTGTTTTAGTTTACATTAGTTTAAAAAGTAACTCTCTGCCCGGAGAACGCATTTCGCAGGTTAATCTCCTCCGCTCCCCGCATACCCTCCCCCTCCCCATTCTTCACAAACACACAGCCCGCGCTCTGGCGCGGGCTGTTCATTTTGTCGAAATTGCCCTCCTGCCTCTTATCGCTTCCTCCCAAACGGCCGATAAACTATTTTGTCTGCAAAACCAAACCACGCGACAGGAGGAAGAAATGAAAGCAAAACGTCGTATTGCGCTCATCGCTCTTACACTGATTGTTGCTATCCTCGCCGGGTGCGGCTCCAAAACACCCGAAGCGGCTCCCGGTGAGGCTAAGACTTCCGCGCCGTCCGCGTCGCCTTCCGCTCCCGCATCCTCCGGCCCGGAGAATACGCTCGAACCGGCCGTCGGGCAGCCCGAAGACGTTATCGCGGAAATATACAACGGCCTCGTCCGGAAATCCCTCACATGGGAGAACATTTGGGACAGCTACGTCTCCGACCTCTCCAAAAGCCTCGGCTTTATGACCCGTGACCAGTTCGTCGACGCCGGGCGCGCCCAGGAACAGAACAGCATCGTCTACACCGGCTACTCCTTCGTCTCGAAGGAAGACTTGGGCGGCGGCATCTATAAAATCAACTGCGTCATCTCCTTCACCAGCAGCGCCTCGGACTCCGAAGCGCAGCAGACGCTCGTCGAGTACGTCACCGAAGAAAACGGCGCGTACAAGTATTTAATCAGCGGCGTCACTGACTACAAAGAGTACAGCAATTTAAGCGACGAGGCCGTCCGGCTCGAAAACGTCGCCGTTTACACGATGGCGGAAAGCATCTACATCACCTTTGACGTCGTCAACAAATCGCCGGCTTCCTACTCCCTGGGATGGGTCTCCGGCGCCAACGTCACCCTTTCCACCGGCGAGGGCGAATACCACCTCACAATGAACGAGCCCCTGAAAGTCCCGGCCGGGGCGACGCAGTCATGCGTTTGCAACTTTGCCGGCGCGAAGGGCGCGGTGAGGGCGCTGACCATGTTCAACGTCCTCGAGCTAAGCTCCAGCGGCCTGCCCCTGGACGCTTCCGCCACCGGCACGAGCCTCACGGCCTCCTTCGAGTAAGCGCCGCGCGCTCCGATGTACGAGACCTCTCTCCTCGGCGGCGTTTAAGCTACCGCAGTATCTGCCAGATAAAGAAGAAGCTCAGAAACCGAGCTTCTTCTTTATGGCGGCTGCCCGGCGTCTCGCTTAGTGCTTTAAGCTTTGCGTTTTTGACTGGCGCATTGAAAAAACGCGGTGGAAAAGCTCCATATTGATTGCGCAGACAGGCTCAGCCGCATGGCTGAGCCTTTACACTATTCATTTGAATTATCACGGTTTCCTTGAATTTAAGCCGTTTTTCTTGACAATTCCGCGAAATATCGCTAACCTAAAAAAGTCACGCCACTATATGAGAAGGAGGAAACGTAATGGACGCCGGCAGCAGTCGCGGCACAACTGAAGGCCAAAGTAGCATAGACGCTGCCAGTACATGCGTCTGTGCGTTTTCATCTCAATAACTGCATAAGAACTTTGGCCTGTGTGTCGTAACTTCCGCCTTATCTTAATGCAAAGGAGGATTTTACGATGGCAGGACACAACGTTACTGTCGAGCGCACCATAAAGGCGCTGCTTGACGACAAAAAATACTCCGCCCTCAAAGACATTCTGGTCACCATGAACGGCGCGGATATAGCGGCGATTTTTGAAGAAATCCCAAAGGATAAAACGCCCCTGCTGTTTCGGCTTTTGCCGAAGAAGCTCGCCGCGGAGACTTTCGTCGAGATGAGCTCCGATTTGCAGGAGCTCCTTATAAAAAGGTTTTCTGACAAAGAGCTGCGCGACGTCATCAACGAGTTATATGTGGACGACGCGGCCGACCTCATTGACGAGATGCCGGCTAACGTCGTCAAGAGGATTCTTGCGCACGCCGACCCGCAGATGCGCCGGGAAATCAACGAGATACTCAAATATCCCGAAAACTCCGCCGGCTCCATTATGACGACGGAGTACATCTCCCTCAAGCCCGAGATGACGATCGACGAGGCCCTCAAACGCATAAGGGCAACCGCGGTAGACAGAGAAACCATTTACACCTGTTACGTCATTGAAAGCAGAAGACTTCTCGGCGTCGTCACTCTGAAGGACATCTTGCTGGTCAAAGACGACGAAGCGCGGATTTCAGACATCATGAAAACCAACGTCATCGCGGTCCATACATACGACGACCGGGAGGATATCGCCAAGCTCCTGTCGAAGTACAACTTTATAGCGCTGCCCGTTCTCGACAACGAAGACCTCATGGTCGGAATTATCACATTCGACGACGCGATGGACGTCCTTGAAGAAGAGGCAACGGAAGACATCGAACGCATGGCGGCGATGCTGCCTTCGGAAAAAGAGTATCTCCGCTCCAGTGTCTTTGCGATATTCAGGCAGCGAATCCCCTGGCTTCTCCTTCTCATGGTCTCCGCCACCTTCACGGGCCTTATCATCACAAAATTTGAAAACGCGCTCGCGGCGCAGGTCGTTCTGACAGCCTTCATCCCCATGCTCATGGACACGGGGGGCAACTCGGGCTCGCAGGCTTCCGCAACCATCATCCGCGCGATCTCTTTAGGCGACGTTGGATTTGCCAGCCTGCCGAAGGTTATCTGGAAAGAGATTCGCGTCGCCACCCTGAGCGGGATGACCCTCGCGGCCGCCTGCTTCGTGAAGATTTCCCTGATTGACAAACTGCTCCTGGGCAATTCTGAAGTGACTTTCCTCGTGGCGTTTGTCGTCTGTGCCGCCCTGGCCGTCACGGTGCTAGTTTCAAAGCTTATTGGCAGCACCCTTCCGATATTCGCGGACAAGCTGGGCTTTGACCCGGCGGTCATGTCCAGCCCGTTCATTACGACAATCGTCGACGCCATCTCTCTGTGCGTTTACTTCGGATTTGCCAGCGCGCTGCTGCTCCATTGAGCAGGCGCCCGATACCTTTCGAATTAAACACCCCTTGCAGCCCAAGCGGCTTCAGGGGGTGTTTTTTATGCTTTGCCTATTAAAATCCGCTCCACCCATAAAAAAATCCTCCATCTAAACCTCAACTCAAGCTTCCAAACAATGTGAAAATATGATATTATCGGAAAAGTGCAATAATCGATTTAACCCTATTGGAGGTCTTTTTTATGCGCAAAGCCTTGCTGCTTCTCGCTGCTCTTGCCCTGCTTCTGACCGCGTCAGGATGCGGCCAGACCGCCGCCACGCCGCCCGCCGAAAACACGAAAGCGCCCGCCGAAGATATATCTTCCCCCGGAGGCGATACCGGCGGGGATGCACCGGCTCCCGGCAATCCCGCCCCGTCCGAAAATGCAACCGCGTCCCCCGCGTCGCAGCTGGCCGACGCGCTTGCGGCTTACAAGGCCGTGCTCCAGAACAACGCCGCGCTGGAGGACTTCCTGCATGAAACGGCTGAAAGCGGCAAGGAGCTCACCCCCTCCCGCTTTGCCGTCCTGGACTTAAACGGGGACGAGACGCCCGAAGTCGTCATCGAGCTTTCGGACGAGTACCCCTATTTCTACGAAGTGCTCCACTACGAAGACGGCAACGTGTACGAGCGGGTTTTCGCCCTGCGGGAGTTTAACGATCTCAAGGAAGACGGCACCTTCTCCTGGGCCGCCAGCGCCGGCAACAGCGGCTACGCCCGCCTCCGCTTTAACGGGCCGGAATTTGACTTAGACAGCTTCGCCTACACCACCGCCGAAATCGACGGGGACACCGTCACGCAGTCTTATTTCCTGTACAACGAACCCGTCTCGCAGGAGGAGTACGAGGCTTTCGTCATGAGTGAGCTCGAAAAGCCCGCCGCCCCGTGGCTCGAGTACACGCAGGAGAACATCGAAAAGGCGCTGTCCGCTCAAGAGTGATTTCCCGCCTCGGCTGCATGATACTAAATTTCAGGCAAAACGAACTCCCCTTGCGCCAGCGCAAGGGGAGTTTTGCTTTCTTCACGCTTTGCGCGCTGTTTTCCGCGCGGGCGGCGCTAAGGCGCATATCAATTTCGCGCGGGCTCCCGCCCGCGCCGGATTCCCTCACTCAATCCTCTCGGCGAGCTTCGTCCATGTCTCTTTTGTGAGGAAGCTCTCCTCCACCTGCGCCTCCAGCTCCAGAAAACGCCGGTAGGGGATGCTAAACGACAAAACGTTTTTGTCCACGAACCGCCGCGCGGAGGGGTCGGTCAGCCCAATCACGCATCTGGGGTTTTCCGACTGCGCCTCGGCAAGGGCGTAGAGCACCGCCTGCGCGCAGCCGGACGCAAACTCGACACGGACGTTGTCCTGCGTCGGCCTGTCGTAATTGGCAAACTGGACGAGAGCCGAAATCTGGTCGGGATTGACGAGGAAAATCACGGCCTCCGGCTCCTCCCCCTCGCCCATCTCGCTTAAGGGGCGAAACACCACAAACGCCTTCGCCTCCACCTCCGGCAGGCTCTCAACGAAGGCCCGCGCCAGCTCCGGGTTCTTTTTGTAATACTCGCCCTCCTTTTGGGGCGTGCCCGTCGAAAGAAAATGCTCGATGAACCCCAGTTCAAACTTTTTCAGTCCAAGCCCGGCCTTGCCACCCATGCAGGGCGTTGTGGCAAGGCTGAAGGCGGCCGTTTTCCCTTTTGAAGCGGCATTCAGCATGGAGACGACGCATCCCCATCTCTCGCCCGTAAACTCGGCCGCCCCTTTAGGCTTTTGATCCGCCCTGTACACGGCGACGGGATGGCCTTTCAGCTTAATAGCCTTTGCGATTTTGCTTTCCATTCGCCTCGTCCTCTCTTTTTGGCAGATTTAAGCAGAGCTTTTCATACCGGCGGCGCCCCGGGCTTCCGCCTTTCCATCGCGCCGCCGCGCGCGTTTTGTGCGATGGGATTTTATCGTAACCCGCCCTTGCACCGCCGTCAAGAGAGCGGCGTGCGGCGCAGGCATGACTTTCCATTTCGAAAGGCGTGGGATTTCTATGGGAAGATATTGACGCTGAAGATTTTGTCCCGTATAATCGATATTTATGAAGTGAACATTTCTTTTTTTGTCTAAATGCAACAACCGGCTGGTAAACCGGATTTTCTTTTGCGCTAATAGAAGGGGTGAGAAACATGAGTGCCGCTTTCGAGCAGATAAGTCAGGCCGAACAGGAGGCCGAACGCATCTTATCGGCCGCCCGCGAAAACGCCGCGGCGATCAAAAAAGAGTCTGCCGAGGCCGTCGCCGCCATAGAGAGCGCCTTCCAGGCAGAACTCAAAGCCTTTCAGGCCGCTCTTGGCGAAAGCGAAAAAGCTGCCATCGAGCAAAAATGCGGCGAGCTGGACGCGGCTTGGGATAAGGAAAGAGCCGAGATGGACGCCCGCTTTGCCGCCGAAAAGGCCGGGTTAGTGAGCTATCTCGTCGGAAAGGTGATGCAGACTTATGATAGCGCCGCTGAATAAAGTCTCCATCGCCGTCCCGGCATCCGAGCGGGAGCGCCTCCTCAGGCTTTTGCAGGCCTTCCAGAACGTTGAAATCATTCCCCATGACGACGACGAAGACGCGGCGGCCGGATTTGAACCGGACGACAATGAGCGCGAGCGCATTGGCGACACGCTCTCGGAAATCGTCCGCGCGCAGTCTGTCCTCGCCGCGTGGCACTCGGAGAACATGATTCAAAAGCTCCGCACCGGCCGCCCGGAGATGACGCTGTCGGACCTTGAGGAAACCGTCGGGCAGAGCCACTGGCAGGACGTCTGCCAGACGGCCCTGCGTCTGGGGCAGGAGCTTGAAAACGTCCGGGCGCGGCAAAACGAGCTGCGCCGCCTGATTGAGTCGTGGGGTCCGTGGAGCGCCCTGTCTTTCTCGCCGAAAGATTTATCGAAGGCGTTTCGCTACACGCGCGCCATAGCGGGCAGCTTCCCCCTCCGGGTCTTTGCGGATTTTGAAAAAGCGTTTGCGGAGGAGACGGACGGCCTTGGCGTCGTCGCGCAGCTTTTTACGACAAGCGACCGCGCCGGCGTCGTGCTGTTCTTCCCGGCGGAATTGGCGGAGAAAGCGGATAACGCCGCCCGCCGGCACGACTTTTCCGAGCTCGACTTCCCGTACGGCGACGTCCCGCGGGACGTCCTCAAGGCGTGGCGGAGCGAGGAAAAATCGCTTGCCGAGACGGAAAAAGACCTCGTCGGCCGGCTCGAAGCCCTCGGGGAAAAGAAGCCGGTTTTAGACCTCGCGGAGGAGTTTTACCGCACGCTCCTTATCAGAAACGACGCGCAGCGCCTCGCGTACCAGTCGAAGTCCGTCTTTTTCCTTGAAGGCTGGGTCGAGGCCGAGCGCGCCGAGGACCTCCGCGCCCTGCTGAAACGGGAAATTACGTCGCCCTACTACTTAAACTTCTCCGAAGTGGAGGAAAAAGACATCCCGAGGGCGCCGACGAAGCTGAAGAACAACAAGCTCTTCAGCGCCTTCGAGACGCTCACGGAGATGTACAGCCTGCCCACGTATGACGATATCGACCCCACCCCCGTCACCAGCATCTTTTACCTCGTCTTTTTCGGCATGATGGTGGCGGACATCGGGTACGGCCTTATCGTTTTGCTGGGGACATTTCTGGCGAAAAAGTTCCTCAAGCTCGAGCGGGGGCTCGCGAAAAGCGTTGACTTTTTCTTCTACCTCTCCTTCCCCACGATCGCCTGGGGCATCGTCTACGGCTCCCTGTTCGGGCGGGATATGCCCTTCGCGCTTCTTTCCATATCAAACGACATCATAACCGTCCTCATCCTCGCCGTCGTTTTCGGATGGCTGCATATCATAACGGGCCTTTTGATGAGCGTGTACATGAGCCTGAGGAAAAAGGACGTATTCGGCGCTCTTTCCGGCGGCGGCGTGTGGGCGCTGCTGCTTGTGGGCCTCGCGGTGGTCGTCATCTCGCAGCTTGTCGTGAAAAGCCAGGCGCTGTTTATCGCCGGCGTGGCCCTTTGCGTCCTGGCCGCCCTCGGCATTGTGTTCCTGCCCGTCATCGAGAGCAAGGGGCACCGCGTCAAGGGCCTGCTCAAGGGCCTTTACGCCCTCTACGGCGCGACGGGATATATCGGCGACCTCGTCAGCTATTCGCGCCTGATGGCGCTCGGCATCGCCGGCGCGAGCATCGCCGTCGCGTTCAACACGATTATCGGCTCCATCCCGCTCATCGCCCGCGTCACTCTCGGCGCGCTGCTGGCCGTCGCGCTGCACGCCCTGAACCTGTTCCTTTCCATGCTCGGCGCGTATGTCCACGGCATCCGCCTGCAGTATGTCGAGTTTTTCGGCAAGTTTTACAGCGGAGGAGGGCGGAAATTCTCCCCGTTTAAGACGGCGGAAAAACACATCTATCTTATTGAAGAACACGCACAGCCGCAGAAATCACAAACTCGTTAGAGCATTCAGAACGGAGGAATTTATATGACAATCATCGCAATGATCAGAGAGAACATCGGCACGATTCTGGCCATCATCGGAATGGCTCTGGCTACCGTCCTGCCCGGCATCGGCTCGGCCAAGGGCGTCGGCTCGACGGGCGAAGCCGCCGCGGCGCTCACGTCGGAAAAGCCGGAGACGTTCGGCAGAGCCCTCATTCTCCAGCTCCTGCCGGGTACGCAGGGCCTTTACGGCTTTATTATCGCCTTCTTCATCTTCCTGAACATGCGCAACATCAGCACCTTCTCCGAAGGCCTGCGCCTGCTCGGCGCCTCCCTGCCCATCGCCTTTGTGGGCTACTCCTCCGCCATTTTCCAGGGCCGCGTGGCGACGGCCGGCCTCCAGATTCTCGCGAAGAAGCCCGAACAGTCCACGAAGGGCATCCTCTACGCCGCCATGGTTGAGACGTACGCCATCCTCGGCTTTGTCATCTCCATCCTGTTCATCCTGATGGGTTAAGGTGCCGGCCATGGAGACGTCTCTTGAAAACCTGACGCAGTACATCCTCTCGCAAGCCCGGTCCGAAGCCGACTCCATCGTCAGCCGCGCCAGGGAAGAGGCCGACAAGGCCGTAGCGGAAGCCAAAGCGCGCGCGGGCGAGCGCCTTGCCCGTGAAAAAGAGCAGCTTAAGGCGCTCAGCGCCCAGCGCGTCGAGGACGCCGTCCGCCAGAAGACATCGGCTCTGCGCCGCGCGCGCACGCAGCACGCCGGCGAGCTCGTCGAACAGCTCTTTTCCGAGGCGGCGGAAGCGCTCGGCGCTATGTCCGGCGGCGACTTCCTTGTCTTTTATAAAAACGCGCTCTCTTCCCTTCCCCTCAAGGGCGCCTACACCGTCAAGCTCGGCGAAAAAAGCGCCCGGCGCCTGACGGATAAGGAGCTTAAGGCGCTGAATATCGCCGCCGGGGACTACACCGTGTCGGTCAGCGGCGAGACGGTTCCCGGCGAGGGCGGCTTTATTCTCGACCAGCCGCCGGTGGAGCTGAGCTTCCTGTTTTCCGATTTGCTGAAAGAGCTTAAAAGTCAGGAGTCTGCCGGGCTTATCAAGCGGCTGCTGGAATAAGGGGGTGGAGTCGTGCAAGAAGTCTTTCCGCGCATGAACACCCTCGTGAAGCTGCGGGAGAACACTTTCCTCAAATCGTCGGAGCGCGGCGAGCTCATGCGCGCCGCATCGGCCGACGCGCTTTACAAAAGCCTGATGTCGACCGAGTTTTTCTGCTTTGCCCAGCCCAAAGCCGCCGAAGATCTCCCCGCCGCGCTCGACGTGGAGAAAAAAGGCTGGCTCGACTGGGCGCGGGAGATTTCCCCCGATCCGCGCGTCGTGGAGATTTTTAAGCTGCAGGACGTGGCGCACAACATCCGCGTGTTTGTCAAGGAGCGCGCTACAGGGCGCGACCTTGCCGCCCTGTACGAGCCGTCCGAATACGCCAAAGACGCCCTTACGGCCCTTTTGGAAGATGAGGGCGATAAAGAGCGAAGCGATTTTGAGCGCGCCGTTAAGGCGACCTTGCAGGACGCGCTCGGCGATTTCGCCACGTACCGGTCCTTCCTGCGGACCGACCTGATTGTTAAGTTTTTCTACCACGGGCAGCTGCTCCGCCTTACACGGGAGATTGGCGACCAGCAGATCGAGGAAATTGTCACGGCGATGGCCGACCTTGACCTCCTCTCCGTTGTCGCCCAGCAGCCGGACATGGGCGATATAACGCCCTCTCTGCTGGAAAAGGCGCAGGGAGGCCTGATTGCCCCGAGGCTCGGCGCGCTCCTTAAGGCTTCCCCCGCGGAGCAAACCGAAATTTTGCGCGCGACGCCGTACGACAAGCTTTGGGAAAATCTCGCCCGCCAAAGCAGCTGGGAGCTTTTCGACGCGGCGGCCGACAATTTCCTGATGGAAAAATGCCGCGCGGGGAGGCTCACGCCCTTCGGGCTGCTGCCGCTTTTTACGCTCCTTTTAGCCAAGCTCCTTGAAATCCGGAGCGTGCGGCTTATCCTGGAGTCGAAGCGGACGGGCGCGGAACCGGGCGAAATTGCAAAGAGGGTGCGTGACGAGTATGCGGTATAAAATCGCGGCGCTGGGGCAGCCCGACGAGGTTTTCCCCTTCCTTCAGATTGGGATAGACACATATACTCCCGAAAGCGGCAACGCCCTGTCCCGTCAGGTGGCGTCGCTTGTGAAAGACGGGTACGCCCTGTTTTTCGTCAGCCAGAGCTGCCTTAGTGAAAACCCCGCGCTCCTTTCTTCTTACGACCATCACCCCTCCGTAACGATTGTTCCGATTCCAGGGCTGGATTCGGAGCCGAGCTTAGGGCTTGAGCGCATCCAGAGCATGGTGGAAAAGGCGCTCGGCCAAAACATACTTTAATCATAGGCGGTGATCGGATGAAATCCGGTGTTATAGTCAAAGTCTCCGGCCCGCTTGTCGTGGCAAGCGGGATGGAAGACGCCAAGATACAGGACGTCTGTCTCGTCGGGCATAAGAAGCTCGTCGGCGAGATTATCGAAATGCGCGGCGACATGGCGTCCGTGCAGGTTTACGAAGAAACCTCCGGCATCGGCCCCGGCGAGCCTCTCATCTCCACGGGGGAGGCGCTGTCCGTTGAACTCGGGCCGGGCCTTATCTCGAATATTTTCGACGGCATCCAGCGCCCGCTCGACCGTTTCATGCAGGCGGCGGAAAGCCCCTTCATGAAAAAGGGCATCTCCATCCCCGCCCTCGACCGCACGAAAAAGTGGGCGTTCCGCCCGGCGGTGGCCGCCGGCGACTTCGTCTCCCACGGCGATATTATCGGCACGGTGCAGGAGACGTCGGCAATTGTCCACAAAATCATGGTGCCGCAGGGCGTCTCCGGCACCATCGTGCGCATCGAAGAGGGCGAGTTTACGGTTGAGGAGACCGTCGCCGTCGTGAAGACGGAAACGGGCGAGAAGAACCTGACGATGATGCAGAAGTGGCCCGTCCGCTACCCGCGCCCCGTCGCGGAAAAGCTCGTCCCCTCGGAGCCGATGACGACCGGCCAGCGCGTCATTGACACGCTGTTCCCCGTCCTCAAGGGCGGCACGGCCGCCATCCCCGGCCCCTTCGGCGCGGGCAAAACGGTCATGCAGCACCAGATCGCCAAGTGGAGCGACGTCGACGTCGTCGTCTACGTCGGCTGCGGCGAGCGCGGCAACGAGATGACGGACGTCGTCATGGAGTTCCCCGAGCTTGTCGACCCGCGCACGGGCGCGTCCCTCATGGAGCGCACGATTCTCGTCGCCAACACGTCGAACATGCCCGTCGCGGCCCGCGAGGCCTCGATTTACACGGGCATCACCATCGCCGAGTACTTCCGCGACATGGGCTACAACGTCGCCATCATGGCCGACTCGACCTCCCGCTGGGCGGAAGCCCTGCGCGAGATGTCCGGCCGCCTGCAGGAGATGCCGGGCGACGAAGGCTACCCCGCCTACCTCGGCAGCCGCATCTCCAGCTACTACGAGCGCGCCGGCCGCGTCACGGCGCTTGGAAAGGACGGGCGCGTCGGCAGCATTACGGCCATCAGCGCCGTCTCCCCGCCGGGCGGCGACATTTCCGAGCCCGTCACACAGAACACGCTGCGCGTCGTCAAAGTCTTCTGGGCGCTTGACGCGACGCTCGCCCGCCGCAGGCACTTCCCCGCCATCAGCTGGCTGACGTCCTACTCGCTCTACTCCGACCAGGTGCGCAAGGTCGTCGACCGCTACCTCTCCGCCGACTGGAGCGGCCTTGTTCAGTGGGCGGTGGACGTGCTGCAGGAGGAGGCGCACCTGGAGGAAATCGTGCGCCTGATTGGCGTCGACTCCCTTTCGGCCAAAGACCGCATCACGCTCGAAGTGGCCAAGTCCCTGCGCGAGGACTACCTGCAGCAAAACTCGTTTGACAGCACGGACTCTTACACGTCGCTGAGCAAGCAGTACAAGATGCTCTCGCTCATCCGCCGCTTCGCGGACGGCGCCTACCGCGCCGAAAAGGCGGGGCTTCCCTTCGCGGAAATTTACCGCTCCACGGCTGTGCTGCGCGAGAGGCTGGCGCGCATGAAATACATCCCGGAAGATAAAGCAGAAGCGTTTGACGAAATCGCGCGGGAAATTGACGCCGTCTTCGCGCAGCTGCTTGACGAGGGGGTGGCTCAGGAATGATTAAGTCCTACAAGAGCATTCAGAACATCGTCGGCCCGCTCATGCTCGTCGACCAGGTCGAGGGCGTCAAGTACGACGAAGTCGTGGAAGTCCACCTGCAAAACGGCGAGGTGCGCCGCGGGCAGGTTCTGGAAGTCAACGGCCCCCGCGCCCTCGTGCAGATTTTCGAAGGGACGGGCGGCATCAACCTGCGCGACTCGAAGGTGCGTTTTATCGGCAAGCCCTTCATGTTCGACGTCTCCGAGGAGATGATCGGCCGCGTGTTCGACGGCCTCGGCCGCCCGAGGGACGGGCTGTCCCCCATCATCCCGGAAAAATCGCTCGACGTCAACGGCGAGCCGATCAACCCCATCGCGCGCGACTACCCCAACGAGTTTATCCAGACGGGCATCTCCGCCATCGACCACCTCAACACGCTCGTGCGCGGCCAGAAGCTGCCGATTTTCTCCGTCGCCGGCCTGCCGCACCAGGAGCTGGCGGCGCAGATTGCCCGCCAGGCCCGCGTGCTGGGGGACGAGGAGCGGTTTGCCGTCGTGTTCGCCGCCATCGGCATCACGTTCGAGGAGGCAAACGGCTTTATTGAGGACTTCCGCCGGTCCGGCACGCTCGACCACACCGTCGTGTTCTTAAACCTTGCCAGCGACCCGGCCATGGAGCGCATCGCCACGCCGAAGATGGCGCTGACCGCCGCGGAATATCTCGCGTTTGAGAAGGATATGCATGTCCTCGTCATCATGAGCGACATGACCAACTACTGCGAGGCGCTGCGCGAAATCTCCGCCGCCCGCCGCGAAGTCCCCGGCCGCCGCGGCTACCCGGGCTACCTGTACACGAACCTGTCGACCATTTACGAGCGCGCCGGGCGCATCAAGGGCAAGAAAGGGTCTGTTACGCAGATTCCCATCCTCACCATGCCGGAAGGGGACATCACCCACCCCATCCCGGACCTGACGGGGTATATCACGGAAGGCCAGATTATCCTCTCCCGCGCCCTGCACGACAAGGGCATCGCCCCGCCCATCGACGTGCTCCCCTCCCTGTCGCGCCTGAAGGACAAGGGAACGGGCGAAGGCAAAACGCGGGAGGACCACGCCTCCACGATGAACCAGATCTACAGCGCCTACGCGCAGGGCAAAAACGCCAAGGAGCTGGCCATGGTCCTCGGCGAGTCGGCCCTGTCGGAGCTTGACCAGCAGTACGCCAGGTTCTCCGACCGCTTCGAGCAGGAGTATCTCAATCAGGGCTTCTACACCAACCGGAGCATTTTTGAAACGCTGGAAATCGGCTGGCGGCTCCTTGCCGACCTGCCGAGGGAGGAACTCAAGCGCATCCCGACCGAGTTTATCGAGAAATACATGCCGGAGGTGTAAGCCGTGGCTATTCTCGCAGTCAGCCCGACGCGCATGGAGCTGTCGCGGCTGAAAAAACAACTCCAGCTGTCCGTGCGCGGCCACAAGCTGCTCAAAGACAAGCAGGACGAGCTGATGCGCCAGTTTCTCGACATTATCCGCGAAACGCGCGCTCTCCGGGACGAGGTGGAGCGGAAATTCCACGCAATCCGGCACGCCGCGCTCCTCGCGAAAGCGCCCTTCCCGGACAAGGCGGTGCTGGAGAGCAGCCTATCCAGCGTCCCCCAGATCGACTTTACCATGCAGACGAAAAACCAGATGGGCGTGTATGTGCCCGTCATGACGTTTTCAGAGAGAAAGCCGGCCCCAACCCTTTCGCTCTCGCCGGCTTTGCAAAAGTCGAAGGAGGATTTCGAAACGCTCCTGCCGGACCTTCTGAAGCTTGCGCAGATGGAAAAAAAGTGCGTGATACTGGCCGCGGAAATCGAGAAAACGCGCCGGCGCGTCAACGCCCTCGAGTACATGACGATTCCGCAACTGAAGGAGACAATCCGCTTCATCACCATGCGGCTGGAGGACGCCGAGCGCGACCGCATCACGCGCATCATCAAGATGCAGGACTTCGACATCGCGCCCGAACAGTAAAATATTGCGCCAAAGCAACAACCCCGCCGCGCGGCTAATTCGCGCGGCGGGGTTTTCTTCAGTATGGGATTGAGGCGCGCCTTGCCATAAGCCCGGCCTGTGCCTGAACGCGGCGCGCTCCCCCTTTGTTTCCTGTTTCTCCCGGCGCGCGCACCGCGCGCATTACGACATGTATTTTTAAAAACAAAAACCACCCCAGTGGGGTGGTTTTTGTCCGAACCAGCGTTGGCCCACTGATCCGGTTGTCAGGAATGAGGCCACATCCATGACAAACGAAAACCGTCCACGTCAATGTCCGGGTTTCAAGTTTTCTTTAACATATTTTCCTTATTTTGTCAACAGTCTTTTCGCACCCGTGCCTTTGTTTTCGCTTCACTTCTGGAAAAAGCGCGGCGGGAAATTCCCGCTTTGCCTTATGCCCACGGGAGCACATCATTTTACTTAAATGCCGAGAGGTAATGGGCGCAAAACGGGACGAACCTGCCGTCAACAAACACGTGGAGGCTGCAGCGGCGCAGGCGCTCTAAGTCGAGGTTGCCGGCGTCCTGAAACGCCATGGCGGTGAGGGTAAAGCTGTGCGTCTTGATGCGGCGCAGAAAGCCGTCGAGCGTGCCGATGTCGTCGTCTTTGCCGTCCTGCACGTCCTTCGGGCGCTCCCATTTGCGCGCCACGAACGCGCGGTTTTGCGCCGCCGTCGTCGTTTTCGGCGTACAGCAGCAGGACTGCTTGTTTGTGCGCAGCGCTTTGAGCTGCCCGCCGGGCAGGACGATGTAGTCCCCGTGGAAGCCGCAGAGCGGATGGTCGCAGCGCGAGGGCGAGATGGACCCCTCCGGCACGATGTCCCCCGCCTGCTCCTCGACGGCGTCAATGAGCTCCCCGAGTGTAAAGCGCGCGCTGTCCTCCGGCGGCTTCGGAATCCGCCCGAAGTAGCTGACCGGCTGGAAATGCACCCCGCGCACCGCCGGCGACTGCGATACGGCAAAGCGGATGATCTCCCCAATCTCATGGGTGTTCACCCTGGGCACAAGGGTGGGCACGAGCGTCACGCCGAGGTTGTACTTCGCGCAGTTTTCAATGGCGCGTTTCTTCACGTCGATAAGTTTCCGGCCCCGCAGCGCCTCGTAAATCCTGTCGTCGAGCCCGTCAAACTGCATGAAGACGAACGAGAGCCCCGCGTCGGCAAGCTGCCTGACATACCCCTCGTCCTCGCCGAGGCGGATGCCGTTTGTGTTGAGCTGCACGTAGCGGCAGCCCGCCTCCTTCGCGGCGGCGATAATCTCCGGCAGGTCAGAACGCACAGTCGGCTCCCCGCCGGACAGCTGCACGAGCGTCTGACCGGGCACGGCGAGGGCCTTAAGGTCTGCGCGCACCTTCTCAAAGGGCACGTCCTCCCCGCCCCCCGCGCCGGCAAAGCAAAACTTGCAGCGCAGGTTGCACCGGCTTGTGACCTCCAGCAGCACGCAGCACGTCCCCTGCTGATGCTCCGGGCACAATCCGCAGGCGGCGGGGCAATTTAAGTTTTCGCCCTCTCTGATCGGCTCTGTATCGCCGCGCCACGCCGCCATGTCGCGCTTTCCGCGCCAGATGACGGTGGAAAACTTCCCGTGTTCGGGGCACGTTTTTTCCATGTACACGGCGCCGCCGCTTTGAACGTGCCGCGCCGCAATCCTCTTAAGGCACACCGGGCAGACGCTGTACGTCTCCCGCAAAATCTTTCTGACCTTGACTTTCATTTTCCAGGCCGCGTCTTCACGGCGCGCGCCTCCTTTCGCTTTATATCGCCCTTTTCATCTTACCGCACGTTTTGACATCTATCAATCCGAGGGCGCCTATTATTCTATCGGCGCGCTGGTAAGGTCAAACTCCATATAGACCTCCCCGTCGAGGGTCTTCCACCTGAAAAGGCTCCCTTCCAGCGTCATGTACCCGCGGGGAGAGTCCTCTTTCGGAATGGAGACAGACCCGGGGTTCATATAGATAAACTGCGGCAGCACCTTGAGGGTCGGCACGTGCGTGTGCCCGCACAGCAGAATGTCGCCCTCACGCAGCGGCGGCGGGTTGTCGCTGTTGCGGATATGCCCGTGCGTGAAGTACAGCGCGCGGCCGCCGATGAAGAGCACCCCCATCTCCGCCATGACGGGAAAGTCCAGCACCATCTGGTCGACTTCCGCCTCGCAGTTGCCCCGCACGCAAAGAAGCCGCTCCCGTACGGCATTGAGCATTGTTATAACGGCCTTCGGCGCGTACCCGTCGGGAAGGTCGTTGCGCGGCCCGTGGTAGAGAAGGTCCCCGAGCAGGAGAAGGCGCTCAGCGCCCTCGCGCCGGAAAGCGTCAAGGAGCTTTTCGCAGTACGTGGCGGAGCCGTGAATGTCGGAGGCGATCATGATTTTCCCGCCGCAAAACGGCTGTTGCATCAAATCCGTCCTTTCCAAAGTCTCTTTTTTACCCATTATGCCCGATGCAAGCCCCGCTTGCAATCATAAGATTTAATAGGCGGCGCTTTTCCGATACGCCGGCGCGGCATGATAAACGAGCCGCTGCCGCGCGGATTGGTGCAGATTTTGCTCCAATTTCGGCGTTCTTGGACAAAAACCGCCGTCTTTCGCGCCGGATTCCGGAAATATCCTGAACGGCGCTTCAGCCGCGCTTTTTCTGGTTTAATGATTTTTGAGCGGGCTTATCCTGTTTTCTGAACGGCCGTTCGAGTGCGGCCGCCCCGCGTATCTTAAAACGCGGGCAAAGATGAGCGAAATTTCACGGGAGGCTGATGGCATGAGCCATGATTTCGGGCGTCCTGGCGCGCCGCTTAAAAGCCCGAACGCCGTGCGCTCCGCGGCGTTTTACGCGCGGATGCTCGGCTGGTCGTTTTCCGTAAGAGACGGCGGCGACGAGGCCGCCCTGTTTGACCCTGAGGGCGGCCTGTACGCGGTGTTTCAGACCGATCCCGGCTATAAGCCCCCTCCCCCGCCGGACGGCGGGGACGACGTCCCCTGTGCGCTGTGCTTTGTCCCCGAAGACCTCTGCAAGGCCGCCTATTTTACCCTGCTGTGCGGCGGCGAGATTGTCTCCGGCGACTTAAAGGGCGGCGAGATTGTCCTGCGCGACTTTGACGGACGTCTATTCCGCCTGAGCCGTCATATACTGTAGTGTACCACGCCCGACCCCTCCGCGCGGACCGGCGCGACCCCCGGAGCGCGGCAGCGACGGGGCGGGTCGGGCGTGTCACGAGCGCGGGAAGACGCATAAAATAGACTGCGAGAAGCCATCGAGCGGCCTTCCCGGCTTTTCAGCAATTATTCTCCTTTCATAAAAATCAATTGGTCATTTTGGTCTTCTTCCATAAAAACTGCCCGCCGCGTAATGCGGCGGGCATCTTTTCGTTTGGGCTCTTTATAATTCGTACATCTTCTGCTGGCGCAGGAGCCGGTCATAGCGCTCCTTCGCGTTTTTCTCGGCTTCCATAAAGAGCGTTTCGGCGCGCTCGGGGAAGGCCAGCTGGAGCGAGCTGTAGCGCACTTCGCCCATGATGAAGTCTCTGAAGCTGCCCGTCGGCTCCTTGCTGTCGATAATCAGCGGGTTTTTGCCCTCGGCGGCAAGGCGCGGGTCATAGCGCAGCAGGTGCCAGTAGCCGGCGTCGACGGCCTTTTTCATCTCGGCGATGGACTTGCCCATGCCGGCGCGGATGCCGTGGTTGATGCACGGCGCGTAGGCGATGATGAGGGACGGGCCGTCATAGCTCTCGGCCTCGATGATGGCCTTGAGCGTCTGCTGGTAGTTGGCGCCCATGGCGACCTGCGCGACGTAGACGTAGCCGTACGTCATGGCAATCTGGGCAAGGTCCTTCTTCTTGACGGACTTGCCCGCCGCGGCAAACTGCGCCACGGCGCCCGTCGGCGTCGCCTTCGAGGCCTGGCCGCCCGTGTTGGAGTAGACCTCCGTGTCGAACACGAGGACGTTGACGTTCTGGCCGGAGGCGAGGACGTGGTCAAGTCCGCCGTAGCCGATGTCGTAAGCCCAGCCGTCGCCGCCGAAGATCCAGATGGACGGCTTGATGAAGTGGTCGCGCAGGGAGTAGAGCTCCCTGATATCCGCCATCGCTTTCGCGTCGGCGTTCTTTTCGATAGCCGCTTTCAGCGCCGCTTCCAGAGCCGGGCCCGTCTTCTTGGTGGCCTCGCCGTCCTTGAAGGAGGCAATCCACGCTTCGGCCGCCGCTTTCAGGGCCGCGTCGCTCGTCTCCGCCGCAACCTTTTCCGCGAGGAGCTTCGCGCGATCGCGCAGCTGCTCGGAGGCGGTGGCCATGCCGAAGCCGAACTCGGCGTTGTCTTCAAACAGGGAGTTGACCCAGGCGGGGCCTTTGCCGTCGCGGCCGACGGTATACGGCGTCGTCGGCGCGCTGCCGCCCCAGATGGAGGTGCAGCCCGTGGCGTTGGCGATGAACATCCTGTCGCCGAAAAGCTGCGTGACGAGGCGCGCGTAGGGCGATTCGCCGCAGCCGGCGCACGCGCCGGGGAATTCCAAGCGCGGCTCGAGGAACTGCGAGCCCTTGACGGTGTTCGGCGCAAAGCCGGTGTCCGTCTTGTAGGAGACGTGCCCCACGGCGTAGTCGAAGTACTTCTGCTGGTCAAGCTCCTCTTCGATGGGCTTCATGACGAGCGCCTTGTTCTTCGCCGGGCAGACGTTGGCGCAGGAGGAGCAGCCGGTGCAGTCGGCGACGGACGGCAAAATCGCGAACTTGCGGTTTTCGTTGCCCTTGCCGACCATCGGCAGCATCTTCATGCCCTCGGGGGCGTTTTTGACCTCCTCCTCGTCCATCGCGAACGGGCGGATGACGGAGTGCGGGCAGACAAAGGCGCACTGGTTGCACTGGATGCAGTTTTCCGGAATCCAGCTCGGCACGAACGCGGCGATCTTGCGCTTTTCGTACTTGGCCGTGCCGGCGGGGACGACGGCGCCGCACTCCCAGTCCACGAAGGCGGAGACGGGGAGATTGTCGCCGCGCATGAGGTTCATTTCCTCCATGACGTAGGTGACGTATTCCTTGATCTCCGGGCGCTCGACTTCGATTTCGGCCTTCGGCGGGTCGGCCTCCGGATTCTTCCACGACTCGGGCACCTCGATTTTCACAAGGTTTTCAAGGCCGGCGTCGATGGCGCGGAGGTTCATGGCCACGACGTCTTCGCCCTTGTGGCCGTAGGTCTCGCGCACGGCGTCCTTCATGTATTTCACGGCGTCCTCAATGGGGAGGATTCCGGACAGCTTGAAGAAAGCGGCCTGAAGGATGGCGTTCGTCTTGTTGCCAAGCCCGATGTCCGCGGCGATTTTGATCGCGTCGATGGTGTAAAGCTGGACGTTGTTTTCCGCGATGTATTTCTTCGCGGCGGCCGGCAATCTCCGCGTAAACTCCTCGACGTCCCAGTTGCAGTTGGCGAGGAACACGCCGCCGGGCTTGACGTCCTGCGCCATGTCGAATTTCTCAAGATAGGACGGGTTGTGGCAGGCGACGAAGTTGGCCTTGGAGACGAAGTAGGTGGACTTGATCGGGCTCTTGCCGAAGCGCAGGTGGCTGATGGTCACGCCGCCCGACTTGCGGGAGTCGTACTGGAAGTAGGCCTGGACCTTGAGGTCCGTGTGGTCGCCGATAATCTTGATGGAGTTCTTGTTGGCGCCGACGGTGCCGTCGGAGCCGAGGCCCCAGAACTTGCAGGAGATGATGTCGGGGGGCGTCGTGTCCGGGTCGTCCTTCATCGGCAGGGACAGGTGCGTCACGTCGTCCTCGATGCCGACGGTAAAGTTGTTCTTCGGATTGTCCGACGCGAGGTTGTCGTACACGGCGACGATGCAGCGCGGTGGGGTGTCCTTGCTGCCCAGGCCGTACCGCCCGCCGACAATCTGGATGCCGCGGCCGGACAGCGCCGCGACGACGTCGAGATAGAGCGGCTCGCCCAGGCCGCCGGGCTCCTTCGTCCGGTCGAGGACGGCGATTTTCTCCACCGTCTCCGGCAGGACCTTCAGCAGGTGCTTTACGCTAAACGGCCTGTACAGGTGGACTTTGATAAGGCCCACTTTTCTGCCCTTGGCGTTGAGGTAATCGACGACTTCCTCCGCCGTCTCGCACACGGAGCCCATCGCCACGATAACGTGCTTCGCGTCGGGCGCGCCGTAGTAGTTGAAGGGCTTGTAGTCCGTGCCGATTCTGGCGTTGACGGCGTCCATATAGCGCTCGACGATATCCGGCAGCCCAGCGTAGATGGTGTTGAGGGACTCCCTGGCCTGGAAGAAGATGTCGGGGTTTTGCGCCGAGCCGCGCAGGACGGGGTGGTTGGGGTTGTGAGCGCGGCGGCGGTATTTCTCGAGCGCGTCATAATCGACCATGCCGGCGAGCGTGTCGTAGTCCCAGACTTCGATTTTCTGCATTTCGTGCGACGTGCGGAACCCGTCGAAGAAGTGGATAAACGGCATGTTCGCGGCGATGGCGGACAGGTGCGCCACGGCGCCGAGGTCCATGGCCTCCTGCGGGCTGTTCGAGGCGAGCATGGCAAGTCCCGTCTGGCGGCACGCCATCACGTCGCTCTGGTCGCCGAAAATGGACAGCGCGTGCGTGGCGACGGCGCGCGCCGAGACGTGCACGACGGCGGGCATCTGCTCGGCGGCCCATTTGTACATATTCGGAATCATCAGCAGAAGGCCCTGGGAGGCGGTAAACGTGCTCGTGAGAGCGCCGGTGAGAATCGAGCCGTGCACGGCGCCCGCGGCGCCCGCCTCGGACTGCATCTCGACGACCTTTACCGTCTGCCCGAAGATGTTCTTGCGGCCTTCAGCCGACCATTTGTCGACATATTCGGCCATGGGAGACGACGGCGTGATCGGGTAAATTGCCGCAACGTCCGTAAAGGCGTAGGCGACGTGCGCGGCCGCTGTGTTGCCGTCCATGGTCTTGAGCTTACGAGCCATAGCGATAACGTCCATCCTTTCTATTCTTGAATCTCTTTTCTGTTCCAAGAGCGTAAAACATCCCCATTTTTATAGTTTATTCATTATAACATCATGATTTCTACCTGTAAATTGTATTATTCCATAAGAAAGAACGCGGGGCCGCGCCCCATGTTGCAATCTTTAGCCAATTGATGGTATACTTTCCGTAATAGCGCGCGTTTTCGCCTGTTTTTGCGCATTTGGCAGGAGGTTTGCGCGAAAAACCCCTTCGATAATTCCCCCTTCCGCGGCGAATACTTTGTCATGAAAGTGGGCTTTTCCATGGTTTCGAAAATCCGCTCCCTCGGCCTCGGCGGGATTTCGGGATATGAAGTGTCCGTCGAGTGCTCCCTCTCCAACGGGCTGCCCGCGTTCGACATCGTCGGCCTGCCGGATACGGCCGTCAAGGAGGCGCGCGAGCGCGTGCGCGCCGCCGTGAAAAACTGCGGGCTGAAGTTCCCCGTCAGCCGCATCACCGTCAACCTCGCCCCGGCCGACACGAAAAAGGCCGGAACGGTCTACGACCTGCCCGTCCTGCTCGGCATCCTCGCCGCCGCGGGGCTCATCGGGCCGGTCCCGGACGACTGCGCGTTTTTCGGCGAGCTGTCGCTGACCGGGCAGGTGCGGGGCGTCGCCGGCGCGCTGCCGATGGCGCTGGCGGCCCAGCGGGCCGGCATCCGCCATCTTTTCGTCCCGGCGGACAACGCCGCGGAGGCGTCCTACGCCTCATGCGTCGCCGTCCACCCCGTCGAGCACTTAGAGCAGCTGCTCCGCCACCTGCGCGGGGAGGAGACGATCGCCCCCGCCGAGCCGCGCGAGCCTATTCCGGAGTACCCGAAAGCGCTCGATTTTTCCGAGGTCAGGGGGCAGGAGAACGTCAAGCGCGCGCTTGAAGTGGCCGCCGCGGGCGGTCATAATATTCTCCTTGTCGGCCCGCCCGGCGCGGGCAAGAGCATGCTCGCAAAGCGCCTGCCCACCATTTTGCCGGACATGACGCGCAAGGAAATGCTCGAGTGCACGGAAATCTACTCCGTCATGGGCCTGACAAGCCGCGAAAATCCCATCATCGTCACGCGCCCGTTCCGCTCGCCGCACCACACCGTCTCCGCCACGGCGATGGTGGGCGGCACGTCCACCCCAAAGCCGGGCGAAATCTCCCTCGCCCACAACGGCGTGCTGTTTTTGGACGAGCTGCCGGAGTTTTCTGCCGACGTGCTCGAGTCCCTGCGCCAGCCGCTTGAGGACGGGGTCGTCACCATCTCCCGCGCTGCGGCAAGCACGACGTATCCCTGCCGCTTCATGCTCGTGTGCGCCATGAACCCCTGCCGCTGCGGGTGGTACGGGCACCCGTCGGGGCGCTGCACCTGCTCCCCCGGCGCCGTCAGGCGCTATCTCGAGCGCCTGTCCGGCCCGCTCATCGACCGCATCGACATGCACATCCACGTCCCGGCGCTCGAGTACAGCGAGCTGCGTGCCGACACGCCGTCAGAGCCGTCCGAGGCCATCCGCGAACGGGTCAACCGCGCCCGCGCCGTCCAGCAAAAGCGCTACGCCGGAACGGGCATACAGTGCAACGCCCAGATCGGGCCGAAGCTCCTTTCCGTTTACTGCCGCCTCGACGAGGCCGGCGAAAAGCTCATGCGGGACGCGTACACGCGTCTGGGCCTGACCGCCCGGAGCCACGACCGCATCCTGCGCGTGGCGCGCACCATCGCCGACCTTGCCGGAAGCGAGGCCATCACGCGCACGCATCTGGCCGAGGCGATTCAATACCGTACATACTCCTTTGGAGTGGAAAATTCTTAAACTAAGCAAGGACGAATTGAACGTGAAAGACATTCTCTTACTCAAGCAAGGCGAAATCGTCTTAAAAGGGCTCAACCGCCGCCAGTTTGAAATCAAGCTCATGGCCAACGTCGAAAAACGCCTGCGCCCCTTCGGGACGTTTAACATCTACGCCGTGCAGTCGACGCTCTACGTCGAGCCGGCAAGCGACGATTGCGACATGGACGGGGCGCACAGGGCCGTCAAGACCGTTTTCGGCGTCGTCTCCGTCTCCCGCGCGGCGGCCTGCGAAAAGGATAAGGACGCCATCTTCGAGATGGCGAAAAACTACCTCGGGGACGCCATCAGCCGCGCCCGCTCGTTCAAGGTCGAGACGAAGCGGGCGGACAAGCGCTTCCCCATGACGAGCATCGAGCTGTCCCAGTACGTCGGCGGGCTCCTTGCCGACGCGTTCCCGCACGTCAAGGTGGACGTGCACAACCCGGAGCTTGTCGTCAACATCGAAGTGCGCGACTACTCGGCCTACGTCCACGGCACCGCCGAGCCGGGCGCCGGCGGCCTGCCCCTCGGCGTGGGCGGGCGCGCCGTGTCGCTGCTTTCCGGCGGGATTGACAGCCCCGTCGCCACATACCTTGCCGCAAGGCGGGGCCTGAACATCATCCCCGTGCACTTTTTCTCCTTCCCCTACACCTCCGAACAGGCCAAGCAGAAGGTTATAGACCTTGCGCGCATCCTCGCCCGCTACTGCGGCGACATGCGCGTCGAAGTCGTCCCCTTTACGCGCATTCAGGAGGAGCTGCGGGACAAGTGCCCGGAGGAGCTGCTGACAATTCTCATGCGCCGGTTTATGATGCGCATCGCAGAGAAAATCGCGCGCTCAAACGGCTGCGGCGCCATCGTCACGGGCGAAAACCTCGGCCAGGTGGCCAGCCAGACCCTCGAGGCGCTCGCCGTCACGGAAGAGTGCGTCGGTATCCCGATTTTGCGCCCCGTCATCACGTATGACAAGCGCGAGATTGTGGACGTCGCCCGCAGAATCGACACGTTTGACACCTCCATCCTCCCCTACGAGGACTGCTGCACCGTCTTTACGCCGCGCCGCCCCAAGACGAAGCCGAAGCTGGAGGCGGTTTTGGAGGCGGAAGCGAAGCTCGACATCCCCGCCCTCGTCGACGAGGCCTTCGCCGGCATCGAGCGCATCCCCGCTCCCGTTTTGCCGTTTTAGCGCGCCTTTCCGCATTGACGCGTCAATTTTTGCGGCGTAAAATGGGGTAATAACCTCACTATATCGGACGGTGTCATTATGGCGTATACGGCAGAAATTATCGGCGTCGGGACGGAGATTTTGCTCGGCAACATCTGCAACACGGACGCGCAGGACGTCTCGCAGGCGCTCTCCGCCCTCGGCATCAACGTCTATTTCCACACGGTCGTGGGCGACAATCCCCAGCGGCTGCGCCAGGCGGTGGAAATCGCCCGCTCCCGCGCGGACATCATCATCACAATCGGCGGCCTCGGCCCCACCTACGACGACCTCACCAAGCAGACGCTCGCCGAAGTCTTCGGCAAGCCCCTCGTCTTCCACGAGGAGGAGGCCGAGCGCATCCGCCGCTATTTCAAAGAGCGGCTCAATAACATGGAAATGACGGACAACAACCTCCAGCAGGCGTGGCTGCCGGAGGGGTGCGTCGTCCTGGAAAATTCGTGCGGCACAGCCCCCGGCTGCGCCTTCGAGTCCGGCGGCAAGCACGTCATCATGCTCCCCGGCCCGCCGCGCGAGTGCCGCGCCATGCTCAAAACGGGGGCCATCCCGTACCTTGCCGCCCTGTCCGACTCGCAGCTTTACACCCACAACATCCACGTGTTCGGCATGGGGGAAAGCTCCGTCGAGGCGAGACTGCGGGACCTGATGATGGAGATGACAAACCCCACCCTCGCCCCGTACGCGAAGGACGGCGAGGTGCTGCTGCGCCTGACGGCCAAGGCGCGCTCGCAGGAGGAGGCCGAGGCGATGATGGCGCCGGCGCTGGAGAAGGTGCGCGCCGTCCTCGGCGACTATATCTACGGCATCGACACAGGCTCCCTTGAAAACACCGTGCTTTCCCTCCTGCGCGAGCAGAAGAAGACGGTCGCCGTCGCCGAGTCGTGCACGGGCGGCCTGCTGTCCAAGCGCCTGACCGACCTGCCCGGCTCGTCGGCCGCCTTCCTCGGCGGCGTCACGGCGTACGCCACACGGACGAAAGTTTCCGTCCTCGGCGTTTCCGAGGACGTTTTGAAAAACAACCCCGTCGCCAGCCGCGCCGTCGCGGAGGCGATGGCCCGCCGCGCCCGCGCGCTTTTCGGCGCCGACTTCGGCATCGGCATCACCGGCGTCGCGGGGCCTGACCCGGACGAGGACGGCACCGCGCCGGGGACGGTTTTCGTCGCCCTCTCGACGGGGGACAAGCTGTTTTGCCGCGAGCCGCTTCACTTTACGGACCGCGCCCGCGTGCGGGAATTTGCGGCCAGCACCGCCCTCGACATGCTCCGCCGGTATCTCACGGGGCGGCCCGTCTAAACGGCTTTAGATTGACAACGGAGGGTGCGTCTTGCAGGAATCAGACCGCTCCATACAAATCGCCGGAACGGTGACGGCCATCGTCTACCAGAACCCCGACAACGGCTACACCGTTTTGCGCCTCGACACGGACGAGGGCATCAAAACGGCCGTGGGCACCCTGCCCGGCGTCTCGCCCGGGGAGCAGCTTATCCTCACCGGCTCGTGGACAACCCATCCCTCCTACGGGGAGCAGTTTAAAGTGGAAGCCGCCGAGCGGCGCATGCCGTCCGGCGCCGACGCGATTTACGCCTACCTCTCCTCCGGCGTCATCAAGAACATCGGGCCGGCCAAAGCGCGGGATATCGTGGCAAAATTCGGCGACAGGGCCCTTGAGATCATCGAAAACGAGCCGGAAAAGCTCGCCCAGATCCGCGGCTTTTCCTTGCGCAGCGCGATGGAAGTCGGCCTCGCGTTTCGCCGCCAGTCGGGCCTGCGGCGGCTGATGGAATTTCTCTCGCCGTACGGCGTGCGCCCCGTCGTGGCCGTGCGCCTGTTTAAGGTCTACGGCGAAGAGGCCCTCGACGCCGTCCGCGACAACCCCTACGTCATGACGCAGGAGTTTTTCGGCGCGGACTTCTTCGAGGCGGACGGCATCGCCCTCTCCCTCGGGTTTGAAAGCGACTGCCCCGAGCGCGTCCAGTCGGCGGTGCTCTATGAAATGGAATACAACTTTAATAACGGGCACACCTTCCTGCCCTACGATAAGCTCGTGGACGCCACGGCGCAGCTGATCAGCGTCCCGCCCGAGACGGTCTCCGAAGCGCTCGACGCGCTCATCGAGGAGGGCGCCGTCGTCAGGGAAAATATCGCCGGGCAGGACGCATGCTACCTCGAGGCATTGTACGAGGCCGAGCGCGCCGTCGCCGCGCGCCTGCGAAGAATGGTCGGCACCCCGCCGCCCCACGGCGAAGACATCGCCGCCCTCGTGCGCGCCGTCGAGAGGGAGCAGGGCATCACCTACGCCGAGCAGCAGAAAAAGGCCGTGGAGCTTGCCGCCCGAAGCCGCGTGATGGTGCTCACCGGCGGCCCCGGCACGGGAAAGACCACTTCCGTGCGCGGCATCCTCGCCCTGTTCGACCGCCTGGGGCTGAAAACGGCCCTGTGCGCGCCGACGGGCCGCGCCGCCAAGCGCCTGGGTGACCTCACCGGCCGCAACGCCGCCACCATCCACCGGATGCTCGGCGCCGGCATCGGCGAAGGCGAAAAGCTCGTGTTTGAGTACTGTGAGGAAAACCCCTTAAGGGCCGACGCCGTCATCGTGGACGAGGCGTCGATGGTGGACATCCTCCTCATGCGCGCGCTCCTGGAGGCCATGCCGCCGGGCTGCCGCCTCGTCCTCGTCGGGGACGTCGACCAGCTCCCGTCCGTCGGCCCCGGGAACGTGTTTTCCGACATCATCCGCAGCGGGCTCGTCCCCGCCGTGGTGCTCACGGAGGTTTTCCGCCAGGCCAGCGCAAGCGCCATCGTCCGCAACGCGCACCTTATAAACGGCGGCGCCGTGCCGGATCTTTCCGACACGTCCGGCGACTTCTTCTTTTTAAAGCGCCCCACGCCGGAGAGCGCGGCGGAGACGATTGTGCAGCTGTGCGCCGAACGCCTGCCGAAAAACTTAGGGCTCGACCCCGCCCAGATTCAGGTTCTCTCCCCCACGCGCAAAGGCCCGGCCGGGACAAGGAGCCTTAACGCCCGGCTGCAGGCGGCGCTCAACCCGCCCGCGCCCGGCAAGCGCGAAAAGCTCTACGCCGGGACGGTCTTCCGCGAGGGGGACAAGGTTATGCAAATCCGCAACAACTATGATATAATGTGGAAAAGCGCCGACGGGCTTATCTCCGGCACGGGCATATTCAACGGCGACATCGGCACCATCCGGGAAGTCGATTTTACAAGAGAGACGGTCACCGTCGATTTTGACGACAAGCTCGTCACCTATCTCTTCGAGCAGCTGTCCGAACTGGAGCCGGCGTGGGCGCTGACCGTCCACAAGGCGCAGGGCAGCGAGTACAAGGCCGTGATATTGGCCGCCGCGGGCGGCCCGCGCCAGCTGCTCGTGCGCAGCGTGCTGTACACCGCCATCACGCGGGCGCGGGAGCTGCTCATCATCGTCGGCGACCGTGGCGTTGTGGAGACCATGGTGGAAAACGACAGGCGCCTGCGGCGTTACAGCGGACTGCGCGCGCGTCTGGCCGATTAAGCAGGACAAGTGCATACTGCATGCAGGAGGGGTTTTCGCATGGGCCTGTTTTCCGTCGTGCTGGACCTTCTCTTCCCGCCGAAATGCGTCTTTTGCGGCGGCCTCATCGGCAAGAAATCCGAGGGCCTCTGCCGCGCCTGCGCGGAAAAGCTCCCGTACCTTCGCGGCGCGGCGGCGCGCGCGACCGGCGATTATTTCACCGTCTGCGTCTCGCCCTTAAAATACGACGGTCACGTCCGCCGCTCCATCCTGCGCTATAAGTTTGGCGGCGCCTCGCACTATGCCGAGGTGTACGGCCGCATGCTCGCCAACTGCATCCGTGAGCACCTTTCCGGCCAGTATGACCTCATCACATGGGTGCCGCTGAGCAAGCGCCGCCGGCACGACCGCGGCTACGACCAGGCCATGCTCCTGGCGATGGCGACGGCCCTGTGTCTGTCCGACGTGGCCGTGGAGACCCTCGTGAAAGCGCGGCACGTTCAGGCGCAGTCGTCCCTTGGCGGCCGGGAGGCGCGCCGCGCCAATGTCAGCGGCGTCTTCGAGGTCACGGACCCCGACCTTATCGCCGACAAGCGCATTCTGCTCATCGACGACATCATCACAACGGGCGCCACGCTCTCCGAGTGCGCGCGCACGCTCCTGATGGCGGGGGCCGAGTCCGTCGCCTGCGCGACGCTCGCGCGCTCCGACTAGAAAAACGCGCGATACTGTTTTGGATGCGCCCGCTTCGTCTATAATCTTTTTGGACCCTTCCGCATATACTATATCTTTTGACCGTACGAAAGCTGCCCGGCATCTTGCCTTTGGGGGGAACACATGATTTTTGACACTGACATCGGAATCGATCTCGGCACCACGTCCGTGATCGTCGCCACAAAGGCGAAAGGCATCATCCTTCGCGAGCCGACCGTTGTGGCCATGGACAAGAACACCGGCCGCCTGCTCAACGTGGGCATGGCGGCGCAGCGCATGCTCGGGAGGACGCCGGGCAACATCGTGGCCATCCGCCCGCTGCGCGGCGGCGCCATCTCCGACTACGACATGACCGAGCGCATGCTCAGGGAGCTGGTGCGCAAGGCCATCAACTTCTCCCTGTTTAAGCCGCGCATCCTCATCACCGTCTCCTCCGGCATCACGGAGGTGGAGGAGCGCGCCGTCATCGACGCCGGCATCGAGGCCGGCGCGAGGAAGGTCTACCTCATGGAAGCGCCCCTTGCCGCGGCCATCGGCGCCGGGCTCGACATCTCAAAGGCGGACGGGCACCTCGTCGTCGACATCGGCGGCGGCACGACGGACGTCGCCGTCCTCTCCCTCGGCGGCGTGGTGGAGTCCAACTCCATCAAGGCCGGCGGCGAAGCGTTCGACGACGCCATCATCAAATACATCCGCCGCAAGCACAACGTGCTCATCGGGGAGGCCACCGCCGAGGAGCTGAAAAAGAGCATCGGCTGCGTCTTCCCGCGCCCGGAGACGGCGACGGTGGACGTCAAGGGCCGCTGCCTTCTGACGGGCCTGCCGAGAATCGTCCCCATCAGCACGACGGAAATCCTCGAGGCCTTCGAGGAGGTCACCGAGCGCATCATGGAGATTATCCACCACACGCTCGAGAACACCCCGCCGGAGCTCGTGGCCGACATTTCGCAAAACGGCATCGTGCTCACGGGCGGCGGCAGCCTCCTGTGGGGCTTTGACAAGCTCATCGAAAGCCGCACGAATATCCCCACCCGCATCGCGGACGACGCGGAGCTGTGCGTCGGGTACGGCGTGTGGAAAGCGCTCGACATGATCGGCGAGATGCACGAGGGGACGCTCAACCTCGCACGCAGAAAGCAGCTGCGCGCATAACGCCTCTTGAAAGCTGCTAAAATTTGACGTATTCTATCTATCCGGCGGGGAAATTTCCTCGCCGGTTTTGCGCGGGCAAACAATACCCTATCGCACTGGAGGTTTGAGTATGGCGAAGAAACAGTTTAAGTCCGAGTCGAAACGGCTCCTTGAACTGATGATCAACTCCATCTACACGCACAAGGAGATTTTCCTCAGGGAGCTGATTTCCAACGCGTCGGACGCCATCGACAAGCTCTGTTACCTCTCCCTGACGGACGATAAAGTGGGCCTGACGCGCGACGATTTCCGCATCGACATTTACGTCGACAGGGAAAAGCGCACCCTCACCGTCGCCGACAACGGCATCGGCATGTCGTTAGAGGAGCTGGACAAGAACCTCGGCGTCATTGCCAGGAGCGGCTCTTTGCAGTTTAAGCAGGAGATGGAAAAGAAAGAGGACCTCGACATTATCGGGCAGTTCGGCGTCGGCTTCTACTCGGCGTTCATGGTGGCGTCGAAGGTCGTCGTCGTCTCCCGCAAATACGGCGAGGAAGGGGCCAACATGTGGGTCTCCGAAGGCGTGGACGGGTACACCATCACGCCCTGCGAGAAGGAAACCGTCGGCACGGAAATCACCCTCACCCTCAAGCCGGACGAGGAGGGCGAAGACTACAGCACCTTCCTCAACGAGTACACGCTCCGCAGCCTGATAAAGAAATACTCCGACTACATCCGCTGGCCGATTTACATGGACGTGACGAAGACGCGGCAGGTGGAAAGCGGCGAGAAGGACGAAAAAGGCAATCCCAAGCTCGTCTGGGAGGACTACACCGAGCGGGAGGTCGTCAACAGCCGCGTCCCCATCTGGCAGCGCACGAAAAGCGAGGCGACCGACGAGGAGTGCGCCGCGTTCTACAAGGAAAAGTTCCACGACATTGAGGACCCCGTCGCCGTCATCCGCGTCTCCGCGGAAGGCGCGGTCAGCTACAAGGCGCTCCTCTTCATCCCCAAAACGGCGCCCTACGATTTCTACACCCGCGACTACAAGGCCGGCCTTGAGCTGTACAGCTCCGGCGTGCTCATCATGGAGCGCTGCGAGGACCTGCTCCCCGAGCACTTCCGCTTTGTGAAGGGCGTCGTCGACTCGCAGGACCTCTCCCTCAACATCTCCCGCGAGATGCTCCAGCACGACCGGCAGCTGAAGGTCATCGCACAGAACCTTGAAAAGCGCGTCCGGTCGGAGCTTAAGAAAATGCAGGAGAACGACCCGGAGAAATACCGCGGCTTTATCAAAAACTTCGGCCTGCAGCTTAAGTTCGGCATCGTCAACAGCTTCGGTGTGAGCCGCGACACGCTCGCCGACCTGCTCATGTTCTACTCGTGCAAGAACGAAAAGCTCATCACGCTGCACGAGTACGTTGTGGCGATGCCGGACTCCCAGAAGTACATCTATTACGCCTGCGGCGAGGACATCGAGCATATCGCCAAGCTCCCGCAGGCGGAAGCCGTCCGCGAAAAGGGGTACGACATCCTCTTCCTCACGGACGAGATCGACGAGTTCGTGATGAAAACCCTCGTCCGCTACGAGGAGAAGGAGTTCCGCTCCGTCACGAGCGACGATCTCGGCCTCGTCTCCGAGGAGGAGAAGAAAGCCGCCGAGGAGGCGCAGGAGAAGAATCAGGCCCTGCTGGGCTTCGTGAAGGAGACGCTGGGGGATAAAATCGTCGCCGCGAAGATCTCGCAGACGCTCCGCCACCACCCCGTGTGCCTGACGACGCAGGGCCCCGTCTCGCTGGAGATGGAGCGGTTCTATCAGAGCCGCAGCAAGAACGGGGAGCTGCTGCCCATGTTCAAGGCGCAGCGCGTCCTGGAGCTCAACCCCGAGCACCCCGTCTTCGAGGCGCTTAAAAACGCGTACGAGACGGACAAGTCCGCGGCGGAAGAGCGCGTGAAGATGCTCTACGACCTGTCCCTGCTGCTTGCGGGCATGGCGCCTGAGGACCCCGCCGCCTTCGCCGAGCGGGTCAGCAACCTCATGGCGCAGCCAAAGCAGGGATAACCGACCGCGCGGGCGCAGGCGAGGACGACCTGCCGCACGAGCGAAGGCAGCGGCAAAGCCCCCCCTCGAAGACAAAGCGCGGGCAAATCTTTCGCGCCCCCATGCGCGCGCCGCTCAGGGAGCGGGCTCAAAAGCAATCTAGAAAAAAGCGGGATAAAAGCCATGCTTTTATCCCGCCTTTTGCTTGCTCCTGAGTTTTCATTCAGCCGGTGTTTGGCTGAACACTCAGCCAAGGGAATATCGGGCGTCCTTTTTATCGCGCCTGCTTCGCCGATGGCCTGCCGGAATCAGGCCCATTATCCTTCTCATCTGGTGCGGCCTCCAAACATTCAGCCTTTTCTGATTCTGACGCTTTGTTGGATAGAAGTTCCAGCCTCAAAACGAGTTACTCCGCCGCCTCGTCAATATTTGGCAGGATGCATAAAATGCGAAAAACAAATCTTTCCTGTGTTGACATCCTGCTAATATAATGGTTTCATTGTAGCAAGAAAACTGCCAAGCCCCTGCCGTGAGCGCGGGGGACGCCGAAAGGAGAAACAATATGGTCGACAAGAGACACTGGGACAAATTAAACCTCGATACTTCCATGCTCGGTTTCGGCTGCATGCGCTTTCCCGTCAAGGAAAACGGGGATATCGACGAGGAAAAGGCCGAAGCCATGATCGACAAGGCATACGCAAACGGCGTCAACTATTACGACACGGCCTATCTCTACCACAACGGCCAGAGCGAGCCCGCCATCGGCAAATTCCTCCGCAAGTACCCGCGCGAAAGCTTCTATATCGCCACGAAGCTGCCCGTCATGATCCTGAAGGACTCCCGCGAGAAGGCGCAGGAGATTTTCGACGAGCAGATGAGCCGCCTCGGGCTCGGCTACATCGACTTTTACCTGCTGCACGGGCTGAACAAGGTCTCGTTCGAGACGGTGAAAAAGCTCGGCCTCATCGAGTTTTGCGAAAAGCTCCGCAGCGAAGGGCGCATCCGCTACATCGGCTTCTCCTTCCACGACAGCTACGAGGTCTTCGAGGAAATCCTCCGCTGCTACGACTGGGATTTCTGCCAGATTCAGCTCAACTACATGGACGTGGGCGAGCAGGCCGGCATGAAAGGCTATGAGCTGACAAAGAGCCTCGGCATCCCGCTCGTCATCATGGAGCCGGCCAAGGGCGGGTCGCTGTCCGTCCTGCCGGAAGAAGCGTCCACGGTGCTTAAAAAGCTCGACCCCGGCGCGTCCGACACCTCGTGGGCGATGCGCTGGATCGGCTCGCTTGACAACGTCAAGGTCGTTTTGAGCGGCATGACGGAAATGGCGCACCTCGACGACAACCTCAAAACGTTTACAAACTTCCGCCCGCTGTCTGAGAAGGAGCTGGCCGCCATCGAGGAAGTGCGCGCCGCGTTTGCCCGCCGCGTCAAAAACGGCTGCACGACGTGCCGCTACTGCATGCCCTGCCCCGCCGGCGTCGACATCCCCGGCAACTTCCTGATCTGGAACAAATACGCCATGTACCGGAACAACAGGGAACTCATGATGGCGTGGGGCGGCATGGGCCCGTTTGCGATGAAGGACGAAGCCAAGGCGAAAAACTGCGTCGAGTGCGGCGCGTGCGAGGAAAAGTGCCCGCAGCAGCTTTCCATCCGCGAGGACCTGAAAAAAGTCCAGAGCGAGCTGGACGAAATCGTCGCCTCCCTCAAGCGGTAAACGTGACAAGGCAAAAGGCCGGCAGCAGCTGCCGGCCTTTTCTCATTCTTGGTGAAAATAATGAGATTTTAAGCGTTCTGAGTCAAATTTTTGTCATTTTTTTCGCATAGAATGGCCGCGCGGCCCGTAAAGTCCCTGTTCCCTTCAACCGATAAATAAGATGGGGTTATTGTGTCCATGCAGGTTTCTGTATGGCGTCTTCAACTGACCCGGAAGGTGAAACAGGATGAGGTATGTCCCGTCCGGTTATCTCCGAGAAGGGATGACCGTTGCGAAAACGCTCTACGGGAGAAACCACGAGCGCCTTCTCGTTCGTGGCGTGGTGCTGACCAGGAAGCTGATTAAGACGGTCCGCCGGCTCAAAATCCCGGGCCTTTTTATAGAGGACGACATCTCCCGCGATATAGAGAACATCGGCATCATCAGCGACGAGCTGCGCCTTAAGACGATTGACGGTCTGAAAAACGTCTTTCAAAGCGCGACGGGCGGGCGCGTGCTGCCGCCTTCCTCGCTCAACATCGTGCGCGCGCGCATCGAGGGGATTATCGACGAGCTTCTTGAAAACAAAAACGTCATGATCAACATGTTTGATCTCAAGTGCTTTGACGACTATACATACTCCCACTGCGTCAACGCCGCGATCCTCTCGGTCATCATCGGGATGACGATGAACTTTGACCGCGAGACGCTCTCGCGCCTGGCGATGAGCGCCGTTTTGCACGATATCGGGAAGATGTTCGTCGACAAGGCCATCCTCAACAAGCCGTCGGTTCTGACGGAAGAGGAATTTGCCCAGATGCGGCAGCACTCCATCCTCGGCTACAATTACGCGCGCGACGCTTTCCTGCTCTCCTCTTCCTGCCACCCCGGCATCCGCGACCACCACGAAAAATACGACGGTTCGGGCTACCCCGACGGGCGCTCCGGAACCGACATCTCGCTGTTCGGGCGCATCATCTCCGTGGCGGACGTGTACGACGCGCTCACGTCCGAACGCCCCTACCGCTCGGCGATGAGCCCGTCCGAAGCGATGGAGTACATCATGGGCCACTCGGGCACGGACTTTGACCCAAACATCGTCAACGCCTTCCTGCGCTCCGTTGCGCCGTACCCCGTCGGTTCGACGGTGCAGCTGTCAAACGGGTGCACGGCCATCGTCGTGGAAAACTACCCCAACTTCGGCCTGCGCCCGCGCGTGCGCGTCATCGCCGAACACGGCGAGCCCGTTGAGCCGTATGACATCAACCTTAGCACAGACTTTAACTCCCTCAACGTCATCATTCTGGGCGCGGCGGAGATCCCGGAAGAGCCTTTGGAGGACAACGGCAGCGGCCACTTTTGCGACGAAATTAATAAAAACTCATAAAACAGCGCCGGCAGCATGCGGGCGCTGTTTTTTGCTCTTAAAAAACGCGGGCGCAAGCAGCGGTACTTCAGACCATGTAGTGCCGCCCGCTTTATGCGGCGATAACGGGCCGAAAGAGAGGCGCTATCCCGCCGCGTGTTCCCCTCGCGAAGACGCGGGCAACTCGCGCCGCGCGCAGATCTCTTTCGGGCTATTCCTCATCAAGCGGCAAAAACGGCAGCGGCCCGTCGCCGTCCCTTTCCTGAGCGGCGGCAAAGCGCGCCACGTCGCGCAGGAGGAGCCGCCGCCCGGGCTGGGGCGGCGCGTCGAAGCTGTAGTCCCCGAACACGTCGCCGCGGGCGCCCGTCATCCCGCAAAGGCGAAAGCCCCAGGGCTTTTCCCCGGGGTAGCCCGCGCCGTCGACGCGCGGGCGAAGCCGCTTTGCAACGGGCGCGGCGACGGCGTCCAAAACGGCGGCAGGCGGACGTCCGGGGATGACGTCGAGCACAGTGCAAAGAAGATGCACCGCGCCCTGCAAAAGCTCGTGCCCCGCCTCGATATACAGCGCAAGGCCGCAGCGCTTTTTTATCTCCCGCAGCGCGCCGGCACTCAACTCCGCCCGCCCTTCGTCCCCGGCAAGGGAAAAGCCGCGCCCGAAACTCAGCCACCGGACGGCCCCGAGCGCCGCTTTCCCCCGCGTCTCAAGCGTTTTCCACGCGTCAAGCGCGCACGAGTCGGGAAACACGAGGCGAAGGCCTGTCACCCCCGCCTTGCGCAAAAGCGCGCCGCCTAATCTGCACACCTCGCTTAAATTGCGCAGCGTAACGGTCAGCCCGGCAAGCGCGCCGCGCCTTTCCAAAACGGCGCGATGTTTTTGCGCCTGGCTGAGGGAGCAAAAGGAGACGTGGCTGCACAGCGTGGCGGCGTCCGCGGCGCCCTCTTCCCCGCAGGCGGCGGCGGAAAAATGCACCGCGCCGCCAAGGTGCGCCCACCCGAGCCGGGCCTCCCCGAGCGTCTGAGCGGCCGTCCCGTCTGTAAACCCTCTCAGGTACGGCAGGAGAAAGCGCGGGATTTCGCGCGGCCTTGCGAGCACCGCGCACCCCGCCTCCTCCGCGCGTTCGCGCACCCGGCTTAAGTTTCGCCGCAGCAGGGGCGTATCGACAAGAAAAACCGGCGTTTTCGCCGCGCACATCGATAAATCTCTCACGGCTAGACGCCCCCTTTGACGACGTTGAGATAGGACACGGCGGGGTCTTCCGTCCCCGTGAGCAGGCACCCCTTCGCCCGCGCGTAAAGGATTGCGTCGAGGGCGCGCCGCGTCACGCGCTCGCCCGGGCAGAGGATGGGAATCCCCGGCGGGTAGCTCATCACCGTCTCCGCGCTGATCTCCCCGCACGCCTTTTCAATCGCCACGGTTTCCCTCTCGGCGTAAAACGCCTGCTGCGGCGAGAGGACGACCTCGGGCTCGACGTATTCCGTCTCCAAAAGCCCCGCTCTCGGCCTCTGATAGCGCCTTTTAATATCCGCAAGCGCGCCGATAAGCCGCCGCACGTTTTTCATCGTGTCCCCAACGGATATATATGCGAGGATGTTGCCGATATCGCCAAACTCCACCTGAATGTTATACTCGTCCCGCAAAATGTCGTAGACCTCGATGCCCGCAAGCCCGATCCCCAAAGTGTTGATAGTGAGCTTGAGCTCGTCGAAATCAAACACCGTCGTGCCGTTGACAAGCTCGCGCGAAAAAACGTCGTACCCCCCTATCCGCCCGATCTCCCGCCGGGCAAAAGCGGCCAGTTCCCTCGCCCGGCCGAACACGGCGCGCCCGTTTAAGGCCAGGTGCCTGCGCGCGATGTCGAGGCTTGCCAAAAGCAGGTACGACGCGCTCGTCGTCTGCGTGAGGTTGATCACCTGCCGCACGGCCTGGGGGTTTACGCCGCCGCCCGTCAGCAAAAGCGCGCTTTGCGTCAGCGAGCCGCCCGACTTGTGCATCGACACGGCCGCCATATCCGCCCCCGCCGCCATGGCGGGAACAGGCAGGCCCTCCCCGAAATAAAAGTGCGCCCCGTGGGCCTCGTCGACGAGGGTGAGCATCCCGTGCCGGCGCGCGACGGCCGCGATTTCCCTCAGATTCGAGCAGACGCCGTAGTACGTGGGGTTGTTGACGAAGACGGCCTTCGCGTCGGGGTGCTTGGCGATAGCCACCTCAAGGTCCTCCGCCGCCATCCCCAGCGCGATGCCAAACCGCCTGTCCGTGCGCGTTTTCACGTAGACGGGCTCCGCGCCGCACAGGATCAGCGCCCCGACGACGCTTGAGTGGACGTTGCGCGGCAAAATGAGCTTGTCGCCTTGCCGGCACGCCGTGAGAACCATCGCCTGAACGGCGGCCGTCGTCCCGCCCACCATGAAAAAAGCGTGGCGCGCGCCGAAGGCCTCCGCCGCCAGCGCCTCCGCGTCGCGGATGACGGAGACGGGGCGCGCGAGGTTGTCGAGGGGCTTCATGGAGTTAAAGTCAACGGAAAGGCAGCGCCTCCCGAAAAACCGGGCAAGGTCCCTGCTCTCCCGCCCACGCTTGTGCCCCGGCACGTCAAAGGGGATGAGCCCCGAGCGGCGCATCCGCTCGAGCGCCGCGGCGATGGGCGTTTGCGTCTGGTCCGTCACCGCCTCGCCCCCTCTCCCATGCCGCGCCGGGAAGCGCGCTTTTTGTATGCCGCTCTTATGTAAACCGCGGCGCTGCCTGAGCCGCCGCCCGCCCGCCGTTTTCGCATGGCACACCTCTTTGCAAAAGAATAATCGCTCATGCACCATGGTATTCACCACGGCTTGTTTGAGCGATTATTCAGGCGTTATTTTGTTTTCGGCCGGGCGCAGGCGGCCCTTTGAGCGCCGCGTCAATGTGCGCCGGCGCTTTTCAGCCGTTTAGGAAGCGGGCGAGGAAGTCCTTCGTCTCCTGCTTTTGCGGGTTTATGAAGATGTCCTGCGGCGTCCCCTGCTCGCAGATGACGCCGTTGTGCATGAACACCACGCGGCTGGACACGTCCCGCGCGAAGGCCATCTCGTGGGTCACCACGATCATGGTCATGCCCTCTTTCGCCAGGTTGCGCATGACGGTGAGCACTTCCCCCACCATCTGGGGGTCGAGGGCGCTTGTCGGCTCGTCGAACAGGAGCACCTCCGGCTCCATGGCCAGCGCCCGCGCGATGGCCACGCGCTGCTTCTGTCCGCCGGACAGCTGCCGGGGCTTGGCGTGGATATACGGCGACATGCCCACTTTGTCGAGATAGTAGCGCGCCGTTTTCTCCGCCGTCATCTTGTCCTTTTTCTGGACCTTCGTCATGCCGATCATGCAGTTTTTCAGGGCCGTCATGTTGGTAAAGAGGTTGAAGTTCTGGAACACCATGCCCACCTTGGCCCGGTAGGCCGGTATGTTAACCCGCTCTTTCGTGATGTCCGTCCCGTGAAAGAGGATCTCGCCGCCGGAGGGCGTCTCCAGCAGGTTGATGCACCGCAGGAGGGTGGACTTGCCGGAACCCGAGGCCCCGATGATGCAGATGACGTCGCCGCGGTCCACCGTAAAGCTGATGTCCCGCAGGACGGTGTTGGCCCCGAAGGACTTGCTCAGGTGGCGGATTTCCAGGATGTGCTCGCTCATTCTTCCTCCTTACGCCCCTTTCCCGGATAGCTGATCATCCCGCTCGTGTGGGCCAGGGTGTCCGTGGTGGCCAGGTCATAGACCTGAGGCCCGTCCATTTTCTTCTCCATCCAGCGCAGCAGGCGGGAGAAGAAGAGGGTCATGATAAGGTACATCACCATGCTGATGGTGTAGGGCTCGAAGTAGGTGTAGGTGGCGCCGGCCGCGGTTTTGGCCGCGAAGAACAGCTCCACGATGGAGATGACGGACAGGACGCAGGTATCCTTGATGTTGATAATGAGGTTGTTGCCGATCTGCGGCAGGATGTTGCGCGTCGCCTGGGGCAGGATGACGTAGAGCATCGTCTGGAAGTGGGTCATGCCGATGGCCTTGGCCCCTTCCGTCTGCCCCTCGTCGATGGACAGGATGCCGCCCCGGACCGTTTCCGCCATGTAGGCGCCGGTGTTGATGGAGACGATGAGCAGCGCGGCGGCCAGCCAGGGCAGGCTTACACCGGCGTAGAGAAAGCCGTAGTAGATAAAGCCGGCCTGCACCATCATGGGCGTGCCCCGGAACACCTCCACATAGGCCCTCAAAATCGCCCGCACCACGCCCAGCACCGCCTTCTTGGCGGGATGGTCCCGCCGGCCGACGGGTATCGTCTGGATGATGCCCACGATATACCCGATGATGCAGCCGAAGAAGGTGCTGAGGGTGGCGATGAGCAGTGTGACGCCCGCTCCCCTCAGGAGCGTCATGCCGTAGTTGGCCAGGATATTTTGAACCCTCTGGAAAAACATTTCTGACCCCTTTCAGGAAATGACGGGGAAGCGGCCGCTCCCCCGTTTTCTTGCCGGACAAGGTCACGCAATCCCCTCGGGGCGCGCCGGGCGCCCCGGGATGCGGTTTTTTACTTTGCTCTTATTCCGCCTCGGCGATGGGCTGGATGGAGATGGCCTCCTTCATCATTCTCTCGAAGTCCTCGGTGGTCAGCGTGGCCAGGGCGTCGTTGAGGAGCTTGAGCAACTCCGTATTCCCCTTCTTCACGGAGATGCCGATGTTGATCTCCTCCTCGGAGACCTCGAAATCGTCATCCGTGCCGGTAAAGTCCAGCATCACGAGGTTCGGGTAGACCGCCACGGCGCCCAGGGCCGTGGGCTTGTCCGTCACGAGAATGTCGCAATTGCCGGAGTCGAGGGACACGAACATGGCCGTGGTGTCGTCCATGGCCGGCTTCTTATCCACGTTCTCAATCTGGGGCAGGCACACGTCGTACCACACGGTGTTGATCTGGCTCGTCGCCCTGGCGCCGGCAAGATCCGACAGGCCCTTGGCGTTTGCGTAGGGCGAGTCCTTCCGGGTGAGGACGACGATGGAGGCGTAGTAGTAAGGCGTGGTGAAGTCGAGGTTTTCAAGGCGCTCGGCGGTGATGGACTGGCCGGCGATGGCGCAGTCGATGGCGCCGGACTGGACCGCGATGGGCAGGGAACCCCAGTCGATCTTGTGAATCTCAAGCTTGTAGCCGATTTTATCCGCGAGGTACTTGGCCATCATGACGTCGTAGCCGTGGGCGTAGTCTTTGCTGTCTTTGATCGGCACGGCGCCGTTCGCGTCCGTAGGCTGCGTCCAGTTATACGGGGCGTACGCGCATTCCATACCGACGCGCAGGACTTTCTCCTCTTTCGCCTTTTTGCAGCCGAAAAGCGCTACAACAAGAAGGACGGACATCAGCACTGCAAGAAACTTCTTCATCTTATTCATCCTTTACCTACTTAATCTTCTCAAGTCCCGCGCCCGCGCTTTCCTTAAGGCGGGCGGGGTGTGTGGACAGGTTTGTTTTATTGTAACATCCTTAGCGCTTTAACGCAACAATAAAAATTCCGTTATTCGCCAATATCCCCGCCTGTGCATCTCCGCATACAATAAGTTGCAGGGCCTTTGGCCCCATAACGCGCCGCGACCGCGGCGAAACGGAGGATTGCGATGTTCTGGAACGTGGCGCAACGCGCCAAAAACTACATACGCGTGCTTACCGGCAGCCCCGACGCAAAGGCCGTCCTCCGCGGCGGGCCGTCCTACCCGGACCTGCACGCCACCGTGAAGTTTTACCAGACCGGCGACGGTGTGCTCGTCTGCGCGGTGGCAAGCGGCCTGCCTGAGAAAAACGGCCCCTGCCCCGGCGGCGTCTTCGGCTTCCACATTCACGAGGGCACGTCCTGCGCCGGCGCGGGGAGCGACCCCTTCGCGGTCACGGGCGGCCACTATAACCCCGGCGGCTGCCGCCATCCGTACCACGCCGGCGACATGCCCCCGCTGTTTTCAAACGGCGGCCGCGCGTTTCTCGTCTTCCTGACAAACCGCTTCAAGGTGCGCGACATTATCGGAAAAACCGTCGTCATCCACTCAGGGCGCGACGATTTCACCACGCAGCCGAGCGGCGACTCGGGGGCGAAAATCGCCTGCGGCGTCATCACGGCGTAAAGCACGCGTTTATACCGCGGGAGGGATTCGGCCCAAAGCCCGATCCCTCCCGCACTTTTTTCGCGCACGGCGCGACGCGCAAAAAGCCGCTTTAGGGTATCGACTGCCCCGCACTCTCCCCCTGACGTCGCGCCGAAAACGCCCCGATATGCCGCGGCGGCCTGGAAAACAAGCGCGCGCCGCTTTGACGCTTATTTCTTTTGCGCAAGGTACGCGTGCACCGCGCCGGCCGCTTCGCGCCCTTCGCGGATCGCCCACGCGACGAGGCTTTGCCCGCGGCGCGCGTCGCCGGCGGCAAACACGCCCTCCGCGCTCGTCTTGTACGCGCCTTCCGCGGCGAGGATGTTGCCCCGCGCGTCCTGTTCGAGAGAGAGCTCCTTAATCAGCGCCTCCTCCGGCCCTAAAAAGCCCATGGCGATGAGCACAAGCTGCGCCGGCCAGACCCGCTCGGTGCCGGGCACCTCCCGCATCTTTCCGTCCACCCACTCCACGTCGACGGTGTGCAGCGCCGCGACGTTTCCATTCTCGTCGCAGTCGATTTTCTTTGTGGTCACGCAAAACACGCGCGGGTCGCGCCCGAACACCTCGATGGCTTCGCTCTGGCCGTAATCCGTCTTAAACGTCCTGGGCCACTGGGGCCACGGGTTGCTCGCCGGGCGCTGCTCCGGCGCCGGCGGCATGATTTCAAGCTGGCGCACGCTTTTGCAGCCGTGGCGCAGCGCCGTGGCGACGCAGTCCGTGCCCGTGTCGCCGCCGCCGATGACGATAACGTCCTTCCCCTCGGCGGAGATGAAGCTGCCGTCTTTCAAATTGGAGTCAAGCAGGCTTTTCGTATTTGCTGCGAGGAAATCGACGGCAAAGTGAACGCCCTTGCACGCGCGGCCTTCCACATTCAGGTCGCGCGGCTTTTTCGCCCCGATGCACAGGACAACAGCGTCATACTCCCGCCGCAGCTTCTCTATTGGGATGCTCTCGCCGACGCTCGCGTTTGTGACAAACTCCACGCCCTCCTGCTCCATGAGCCGAACGCGCCTTTCGACCATCCACTTTTCCAGCTTCATGTTCGGGATGCCGTACATGAGCAGTCCGCCGGGGCGGTCGTCGCGCTCGAATACCGTGACGCTGTGGCCCAGCCTGTTGAGCCGGTCCGCGCAGGCAAGGCCCGCCGGCCCGCTGCCGACGACGGCCACCTTCTTCCCCGAGCGCACCTTCGGCGGGCGCGGGCGCACCCAGCCGTTTTCAAAGGCCATGTCGATAATCGCCCGCTCGTTTTGCTTGGTGGCGACGGCGTCGCCGTACAGCCCCGCCGTGCAGGAGCCCTCGCACAGCGCCGGGCAGACGCGGGAGGTAAACTCGGGGAAGCTGTTCGTCTTCGCGAGGCGGCGGTACGCCTGCTCGTAAAGCCCTTTGTAAAGCAGCTCGTTCCACTCCGGGATGAGGTTGCACAGCGGGCAGCCGGAGGGTGTGCCCTGCAGCGCAAGCCCCATCTGGCAGAAGGCCGTGCCGCAGTCCATGCACCGGGCCGCCTGCTCGCGGATGACCTCAAGCGGTAGGTCCGTGTGGAAGTCGTTCCAGTCGCGCAGCCTCTCCGAAACGGGCCGGTCGGGGGCGTTTATGCGCGTGTATTCAAGAAATCCTGTCGGTTTTGCCATGGTATAGCCCCCTTTCAGTGGTGTCCGTTTTGCGCGCCCAGGCACACGGCGTTGAAGGCGATCATGAGCGCCTCGTCGCCCCTGTACCCGTCTTCCTGCGCCTTCTTGATGGCCCGGAGCATCGCCGCGTAGTCGTTCGGCATGACGCAGACAAAGCGCCTGACTTCCTCCGCCCAGTTTGCAAGAAGGCGGGCGGCCCTGTCGCTTTTTGTATAGCGGTAGTGGTTTTCCACCATCTCCCGCAGCTCCGGCTCGTACTCGTCGTCCACCGGCAGGAGACGGACCATCTCGGTGTTGCAGCGGATGGGGAACGTGCCGTCTTCGTCGTAGACGTAGGCGATGCCGCCGGACATGCCCGCCGCGAAGTTGCGCCCCGTCCTGCCGAGGACGGCCACGCGCCCGCCCGTCATGTACTCGCAGCCGTGGTCACCCACCGCCTCGATGACGGCCTTCACACCGCTGTTGCGCACGCAAAAGCGCTCGCCCGCCGCGCCGCGGATGTAGGCTTCGCCGCTGGTGGCGCCGTAGAAGGCGACGTTGCCGATGATGATGTTCTCCTCGGGATTAAATATGCTCTTTTCCGGCGGCGTGACGATAATTTTCCCGCCGGACAGGCCCTTGCCCGTGTAGTCGTTGGCGTCGCCCACAAGGCTTATGGTCACGCCCTTCGGCAAAAACGCGCCGAGGCTCTGGCCGGCCGAGCCGGCAAGACGGATTGTAATGGTGTCCTCCGGAATCCCCGCGCTGCCGTAGCGGCGCGTGATGTGGCTGCCGAGGATGGTGCCGACGGCGCGGTCTGTGTTGCGCACCGGGATATCGAGCGTCACCTTCTCACCCTTTTCAAGGGCGGGGCGGCAGGCCTCAAGCAGCACGCGCATGTCGAGCGTCTTTTCAAGCTCGTGGTTTTGCGCCCGCACGCAGCGCAGCGGCGTACCCTCCGCCACGTCGGGGCGGTACAAAACCGCGGAAAGGTCGAGGTTTTTCGCCTTCCACGCGCTCTCCGGGATGCACGGCTCGAGCATGTCGGAGCGGCCGACCATTTCGTCCACCGTCCTGAAACCGAGCTCGGCCATGTACTCGCGCAGCTCCTCCGCGATGAAGAGCATGAGGTTCATGACGTACTCGGGCTTGCCGGAAAACCGCGCCCGCAGGACGGGGTTGTTCGTCGCGATGCCGACGGGGCATGTGTCGAGGTTGCACACGCGCATCATCACGCACCCAAGGGCGACGAGCGGCGCCGTGGCAAACCCGAATTCCTCCGCGCCGAGCAGCGCCGCGACGGCCACGTCCCGCCCCGTCATGAGCTTGCCGTCCACTTCGAGAACGACCCGGTCTCTCAGATTATTCAGGACCAGGGTCTGCTGGGTCTCCGCCAGCCCCAGCTCCCAGGGCAGGCCCGCGTGGCGCATGGAGGTCCGGGGGGAGGCGCCGGTGCCGCCGTCGAAGCCCGAGATGAGGATGACGTCCGCCATGCCCTTGGCCACGCCGGCGGCCACGGTGCCGACGCCCGCTTCGCTCACGAGCTTGACGTTGATGCGCGCCGAGGGGTTGGCGTTTTTCAGGTCGAAAATGAGCTCCTTTAAGTCTTCGATGGAGTAGATGTCGTGGTGCGGCGGGGGCGAGATGAGGCCGACGCCGGGGGTGGAGTGGCGCACGCGCGCCACTTCCGGGTAGACCTTCCTCCCGGGCAGCTGGCCGCCCTCGCCGGGCTTGGCGCCCTGGGCGATCTTAATCTGAATCTCGCTGGCGCTCACGAGGTACTCGCTCGTCACGCCGAAGCGCCCGGAGGCGACCTGCTTGACCGCGCTGCAGCGCCAGTCGCCGTTCGGGTCGCGCTTAAAGCGCGCCGGGTCCTCGCCGCCTTCGCCCGTGTTGCTCTTCGCACCGAGGCGGTTCATGGCGATGGCGATGGCCTCGTGGGCCTCCTTGCTGATGGAGCCGAAGGACATGGCGCCCGTCTTAAAGCGCCTGACGATGGATTCCGCCGGCTCCACTTCCTCAAGGGGGATGGGATTTCCCTTTTTAAACTTCAAAACGGAGCGCAGATTGGCGCAGTGGGCGCCGCTTTCGTGGAGCTTCCTTGAAAACTCCTTAAACAGCCTGTAGTCGCCGGTGCGGACGGCCTGCTGCATGAGCGAAATCGTCTCGGGGTTGTAGATGTGGTACTCGCCGCCGCTGCGGTACTGGTAGTACCCGGCCGACTCAAGCTCCTCGTCCTCGAAAAGGGGCGAAAACGCCTGCTCGTGGCGCATTTGAGCCTCGCGGGCAATCTCGTCGAGCCCCACTCCGCCGATGCGGGAGGGCGTGAGGGTAAAGTACCTGTCGATGACCTCGCCTGAGATACCGACCGCCTCGAAAATCTGCGCGCCCATGTAGCTCTGGATGGCGGAGATGCCCATCTTGGAGAGGATTTTAATGACGCCCTTGTAGGCGACCTTGACGTACGTCTTTTCCGCTTCCTCCTCGGAAAATCCCTCGATGTACCCCGTCCTTGCCAGCTCGCGCACGGTCTGGAGCGCGACGTACGGGTTGACGGCCGCCGCGCCGTAGCCGATGAGGCAGGCGAAGTGGTGCACCTCCCGCGGCTCGCCGGACTCGAGGACGATGCTCGCCTTCGGGCGAAGCCCCGCGCGGATGAGGTGGTGGTGCAGCCCGCCGACGGCGAGAAGCGCCGGAATGGCGGCGTGCTCTTCGTCGACGCCGCGGTCTGAGAGGATGAGAATCGTCGCGCCGCCTTCCACCGCTTTTTCCGCCGCGGCAAACAGGCCGTCGAGGGCATCTTTCAGCGCCGCCCCGCCGCCGCCGGCCTTAAAGAGGATGGGCAGCGTGGCTGATTTGAAGGGCCCTTCCCTCACGGCGGCAATCTTTGCGAGGTCCGCGTCCGTCAGGATCGGATGGGGCAGGCGGATGCGCGCGCAGCTGTCCGGCCCCGGGTGGAGCAGGTTGCGCTCGGCCCCGAGGAACACGAGCGGGGATGTGACGATTTCCTCGCGCAGCGCGTCGATGGGCGGATTTGTGACCTGCGCGAAGAGCTGCTTGAAGTACTCGTACAACAGCTGCGGGCGCTGGGAGAGCACGGCAAGCGGCGTGTCCGTCCCCATCGCGCCGACGGGGTCCACCCCCGTCGTGACCATGGGGGCGAGGAACATCCGCAGGTCCTCGTACGTGTAGCCGAAGGCCTTCTGCAATTTAAGGAGCGGGCGGTCATCACAAACGCGCGCGCCTTCAGGAAGCCTGCCGATGTCCACAAGGTGCTCATCCAGCCACTTGGCAAAGGGCGCCGAGCGCGCCGCCGCGTTTTTAATCTCCTCGTCGCCGATGATGCGCCCGGCCTGCGTGTCGATAAGGAGCATCCTTCCCGGGCGCAGCCGCTCCTTGAGCACGATTTTCTCCGGCGGCACGTCGATGACGCCGACTTCCGACGCCAAAATGACCAGATCGTCCGACGTGACGTAATAGCGGGACGGGCGCAGGCCGTTTCTGTCTAAAATCGCGCCGATGCGCACGCCGTCCGTAAAGCCAATGGCGGCGGGGCCGTCCCACGGCTCCATGAGGCAGGCGGAGTATTCGTAAAACGCGCGCTTTTCCGCGCTCATGCTCTCGTGGCCGTACCACGGCTCGGGCACCATGAGCATCATCACCCGCTCGATGGGCATCCCCGCGAGCATGAGAAACTCCGCCGTGTTGTCGAACATCGCCGAGTCGCTGCCATCCAAATCGATAACGGGCAGGACCTTCTCGAGCTCGTCGCCGAAGACGTCGCTCTTAAAGAGCGCTTCGCGCGCGCGCATGTAGTTGACGTTGCCGCGCAGCGTGTTGATCTCGCCGTTATGTACGATGCAGCGGTTCGGGTGCGCGCGCTCCCAGCTCGGGAAGGTGTTGGTCGAATAGCGGGAGTGGACAAGCGCGAGGGCCGTTATGACGGACTCATCCTGCAGGTCAAGATAGAACCGGTCCACCTGCTCGGCCGTGAGCATGCCCTTGTAGACGATAGTCTTAGAAGAAAGGCTCGGCATGTAAAATTTTAAGCCGCGCTCCTTCGCCGCCTTTTCCATGCGCCGGCGGATGATGTAGAGCCTGCGCTCGAAGGCGTCCCCGCCGGGCCCCTCGCGGCCGATGAACACCTGCCGGATGTACGGCATGCTGTTTTTCGCCGTCTTGCCGAGCATCGACTCGTCCACGGGCACGTCGCGGAAATCAATGAGCCGCTGCCCTTCCTCTTCGATAATGCGCGCAAATTCCAGCTCGGCGGCGGCGCGCTCGCCGCGGTCGTGGCTGAGGAAGATCAGGCCGGTGCCGTAATCACCGCGCGCCGGCAGCGCAAACCCCGCCTGCGCGCAGACTTTTTCGTAATACTCGTGCGGGATCTGGAGCAGAATCCCCGCGCCGTCGCCCGACGTCGGCTCGCTGCCGACGCCGCCGCGGTGGTCGAGGTTTTTCAGCGCCTTGAGCGCCTGCCGGACAATATCGTGCGAGCGCTTCCCCTTGATGTGGACGACGGCGCCGATGCCGCACGCGTCATGCTCAAACTGCGGGTCGTACAGACCTTGCCGCTGGGGGATGTCAGACTTCATTGTGACCATTCCTTTCAAACAGGAGTCCGCCGGATAAACCGAAACGTTTTGCTCTAATATATGCAATATCATTCATCGGATGTTGCAGCTGTCATGGTTTTTACTGATGATTTTACTTTATATGGATGTATAATGCAAGAAAGATTATTACCTGTTGCAAAATTAGTCAATTTTGCTTTTATTGCATTGGGATTTAATTGCAGAAACTGCAAATTTTTAACAAAAGCGCCGCTTTAATCGCGCGGCCTTTCCGGGGAGATAAAAACATGGCACTTAAACCGGCTGCTTTTAGCACCCGATTTAAGCGCCATGCGTCTTTGCAAGGCCGTAATTCTGTTTTCAGGCACACACGGAAAGCCTTCGTCCCGGCCGTGCTCCGCACGCCTTTGCGCGGCGGCCTTTCATGGGCCCTTGCTTTACTGTGGTGCTTCCGCCCCGCCTCGGGGCTTGGATTTTCCGCCGCGTCCGCCGCGGTGTGTTCTTTTCGCCTTTTTTGGCTTGCCGGCGCCTTCCGGCGCGGCGGGCTTGACGGCGATGGCTTTCTTTTCCACCTTTTTCTCCGCCTTCGGCGCGGCTTTCGCGCGCTTGGCGCCTTTCTTTCGTTTCTTCGGCGCCGGCTTTGCCGCCTTTTCCTTTTCCACGGGCGGGTCGTCTTCTTTTTCCTCCGGCTTTGCCAACTCAACCGGCGGCAAAACGGGTTCGGGCGGCGGGGGCGGCGGCTTGGGCGTGACGGTAAAGCCCGCTTCTTCGAGCCGCCCTTCGGCTTTCGCCGCAAGGTATTCCGCCCGGCGGGCCTTCCCGCCGAGGACTTCGAGCTCGTCGAAGTTGAAGGTCTTGAGCGTCGTGTCGATGCCGTCTTCGAGGCGGACCTTGGCGTATCCCCTCAGGAGGTTGACGCTGATAACGGAACCCTTCCCGTAGGGCGTTTCCACGAAGGCGTCGACCTTCGGCGCTTTTTTGACGATTTCCTCGTAAGCCTCCTCCTCGTACTTAAGGCAGCACATGAGGCGGCCGCACGTGCCGGATATTTTGACCGGGTTGAGGGACAGGCCCTGCGTCTTGGCCATCTTGATCGACACCGGGTGGAATTCGTCTAGAAACTGCGTGCAGCAAAACGGCTTGCCGCAGATGCCGAGCCCGCCGATCATGCGCGCTTCGTCGCGCACGCCGATCTGGCGCAGCTCGATGCGCGTTTTGAACACCGACGCAAGGTCGCGGACGAGCTCTCGGAAGTCGACGCGCCCGTCCGACGTGAAGAAGAACAAAATCTTGTTCCCTTCGAAGCTGAATTCAACGTCCACGAGCTTCATGTCGAGCCCGTGTTCAGCGATTTTCTTCTGGCATATAACAAACGCTTCGGCTTCGCGCATCTTATTTTCTTCGGCGCGCTTTTTGTCTTCCTCCGTCGCGATGCGGACGACGGGCCTGAGCGGGGGGATAATGCAGTGATCTTCCACCTCGTGGTTGCCCCACGTGCACTCGGCAAACTCAAGGCCCTTTGACGTTTCAACGATGACCGCGTCACCCGAAGAAATAGTCAGCCCCGCCGGGTCAAAGTAATACACTTTGCCCTTGTTCTTAAAGCGTACACTGATTACTTCAGTCATGATTCTCCTCGTTTTCTATATGTTAAGCCCCCTCAGGGCGTATCAAGGAGCGCGGCGCACAGGAAGCCGGAGACATGGACGACTCCGACGTTAAAGTCGAGATACTCAAGCGCCTTACCCAGAACGTCGTACGCCCGGATAAAGCGGTGCGCCATGGCGCTCTGCTGCTGCGCGCGAGCAAGCATCAGCGCGCGCGCCTGACCGATAAAGTCGCGCAGTTCGTCCCTGCCGAGCCTGTCGAGCCTGAAGGAAAATTCAGCCAGAGGCAGGGCGCCGCCCGTCAGCGCGGCGGCAAATTCTTCGGCCAGCTTGCCGCACTCCGGCGCCGCCTCGGGCGCCACGCAGATCTTCGCGCAGCGGGAGACGACGGTCGGCAGCATGTTTTCCGGCGAGTCCGCCAGAAGGAAAAACACAGCGCTGCGCGGCGGTTCCTCAAGCGTTTTCAGAAACGCGTTCTGTGCCGCGGCGTTCATCGAATCGGCGTGGCGGAGGATGTAAACCTTCACGTCCGCCTCGTTGGGCATGACGACGGCGTCTTCCCGTATCGCGCGCACCTGCGCGACGGAAAACAGGCGGCTTTCGGCCGAGTGGTCATATATCAGGATGTCCGGGTGAATCCCCTTCATGGCCTTGACGCAGTGGGCGCACACGCCGCAGGGGACTCCCGTGCCCTCAGAGCAGACCCGGCCGGCGGCAAGGCTCAAAGCGCGGCGAAAGCGCTCCTCCTCGCTGCCGCCCCAGATGATCGCGGCGTGCGGAAGGTAAGCCTGTACTGCGTGCTGTGTCATTCCGTAAAGCTCCACGTTATCTTTTCCCCTGTGCGGCACTAAAGCCTTGAAAGGGGTTTCTATTATTGTACATTTTGAAAGGGCTCCCGTCAATAAAAATGTGCGCCGCGGTGTCTTATTCGCCTTATATTGTCCCCTTTTGGGCGGTTTTTCACCCAATTTTTCGGAATAATGCGCTAAAATACCCGTATTGCGGTATACTAACTTGGCGGAATGCCGTTGCGCCATGAGCCGGGGCTGTGCTATACTATTTTTTACATTGTTTGCTTCTCAAACCGATATACGGAAAGGAAGAGCGATATGAGCAAAGGAACATTTTACATCACGACCCCCATCTACTACCCATCCGATAAGCTGCACATCGGGCACACCTACTGCACCGTCGCGACGGACGCGATGGCCCGGTTTAAGCGAATGCAGGGGTATGATGTCATGTTCCTGACCGGCACGGACGAGCACGGCCAGAAAATCGAGGAAAAGGCCGCCGCCAGGGGGATGACGCCGAAGCAGTTTGTGGACGAGATCATCGAAGGCCCCGGCGGGATACTCGACCTGTGGAAGCTCATGAACATCTCGTACGACCGCTTCATCCGCACGACGGACGACTACCACGTCGCCGCCGTCCAGCGGATTTTCAGAAAGCTCTACGAAAAGGGCGAAATTTACAAGGGCGCGTACAAGGGCCTGTACTGCACGCCCTGCGAGTCCTTCTGGACGGAAAGCCAGCTCGTCGACGGAAAATGCCCCGACTGCGGCCGCGAGGTCAAATACGCCGAGGAGGAGGCCTACTTCTTCCGCCTTTCAAACTACACCCAGAAAATCCTCGACCTGTACGAAAAGCAGCCGGACTTCCTCGAGCCCGCCTCCCGCATGAACGAGATGGTCAGCAACTTCCTGAGACCCGGCCTTGACGACCTGTGCGTCTCCCGCACGTCGTTTAAGTGGGGCATCCCCGTGGACTTCGACCCCGGCCACGTCGTCTACGTCTGGGTGGACGCGCTCACCAACTATATCACCGCCCTCGGGTACGAAAACGACCGGTACAACGACTACGCCAAATACTGGCCGGCGGACGTGCACTTTGTCGGCAAGGAAATCGTCCGCTTCCACGCCATTATATGGCCGGCCATCCTCATGGCGCTCGGCGAGCCGCTGCCGAAGAAAATTTTCGGCCACGGCTGGCTCCTTCTCGACGGCGGCAAGATGAGCAAATCGAAGGGCAACGTGGTCGACCCGACCGTCCTCGCCGCCCGCTACGGGGTGGACGCCCTGCGCTACTTCCTGCTGCGGGACTTCCCCTTCGGCTCGGACGGCTCCTTCTCCAACGAGCTGCTCATCTCCCGCATCAACACTGACCTTGCCAACGACCTCGGCAACCTCGTCTCCCGCACGGTCTCGATGGTTGAAAAATACTTCGGCGGCACGCTCCCGGCAGACCGCCAGGCCGGTCCGGAGGACGCCGCGCTCACCGAGGCGGCCGCGGCGCTGCGCGGCGAGGTAGAGGCGGAAATGGAGCGCTTTGCCTTCCAGAACGCCCTGTCCCTCATCTTCAAGGTCACCTCGCGCGCGAACAAGTATATCGACGAGACGTCCCCGTGGGTGCTGGCAAAGGACGAAGCCAACAAAGCGCGCCTTGCCGCCGTCATGTACAACCTGCTCGAGACAATCCGCATCTGCACGGTCCTTCTGCAGCCCTTCATGCCCCAGACCTGCGCCGAGATCTTCCGGCAGATCGGCGCGGGCGAGAGCCTGCGGACGTGGGACTCCATCGCCGCCTTCGGCGCGCTGCCGGCGGACGTCACCGTCCAAAAAGGCCCCGCCATCTTCCCGCGCATCGACATGGCAAAGGAACTGGCCGAGCTCGAAAAACTCACGCAAAACAATTAAAACGCAAATTTGCGCAATACGCCCCCGCAAACAGCCGTTTGCGGGGGCGTTTTTGTCTCTATATAGGCAGGTACGCGTTAAGACGCGGCGCGAACGCCTGTCTGCCGCCGCCGCTTCAGGCGCTCTCCTCTTCCAGCTCATCCGCATCCTCAGGCGCGCTTTCCCTCCTTCTCAGGACGCGGCTTTTAAGCCTGACGAGCGCTTCGTTATACCGCGTCGAGCGCAAATCAGGGAACGCGCGGAAAAGCCGCGCGTTCTGCCGCCGCCCGAGGCGAAAGAGCGTTTTGATACGCTCGTTATATAACGCGCTCTCCTCAAACGTCGTCGAGATGCTCTCCCGCAGGGCGCTTTTCTTTTCGGCAAGGAAGCCGCTCAGGGCGCCCTGGATTTCCCGCAGGCGGCCGTTGAGGATGAAAACGTGCCGGATGGTGATGGTAAAATCAACGGCCAGCGCGGCTGTCGCAAGCGTCAGGACAAGGTGCTTGGGCCGCGGCGGGATGAGCGCAGTCAGGCGCACCACGTGCGGGTGGACGTAGCGCAGCGTCAGCAGCGCCATGGTGGCGAACACAAGCGAGGAGATCAGGCCGATGCGCCCTTTGTAGTTGAGCGGGAACGCGGAGTAGTCCCACCACTTGGCCTGAAACAGGTTTTCCATAATCACGGCCGTTATGTACTCCAGCGCCGTCGTCAAAACGAGGGAGAGCACGAAGATGGCGGCCGGGTGTTCGATCCGCCCGTAAAACAGCGCCACGAGCATGACGCCCCCCGCCCCGTAAAGCGGGATGAAGGGGCCCGTCAGAAACCCGCGGTTGACAGGGCGGCGGCAGTACACCGTGAACAAAAGCGACTCGTACACCCACCCGACGAAGCTGTAGAGCAGGAACCAGAGATACAAATCAGCAGAACGCATAGTGCCGCTCCTTTTTGAGATTTAACGCGGCGCTCCCAGGAGCCCTTTTTCACGGGCGAGGCGGTAAAGGCGCGCGCCCATAAGCTCCGATGGGGCAAACGCTTCCGCGACGCAGTAGATCTTATCCGCGATCAAAACGACAAGCGATTCAGGGTAGCGCGGGGGCCTTGGCGTGAGCGGCCACATGTGCTTTGCGATAACGTCCCGCTCGCGGTCGGTTATCTCAAAGCGCCGCCCGGCGTTTTCGGCCGCCGCGCGCGGGTGCGTAAAGGCGTGCAGGCCCTTGTAGGGGTTTCCCTTGTGCCAGTCGTAGAGGAAAAAATCGTGGAGCAGCCCGCCGCGCGCCGCTGCGCGGCTGTTCAGGCCCAGTAACCGGCAGACGCGGTAGCCCGCGAACGAGACGTTGAGGCAGTGGATCAGGCAGTCGACGCGCCCGTGCTGCGCAAACCGGCGCATGGACTGCACGTCGGGGTGCGCGAGCAGGTCGCGGACAGTCTGGAGATACTCCTCGCACAGCGCAAAATCTGTCGTTTTCGGCATGAATCTCCTCCCGCCGGCGCATAGGGCGCATAGTTTGATTCACTATGACACATCCCGCCGCGCCTTGTCAAGAAAGAACGAAAACACACGCCGACGAAAATGCTTCTTGAAAACAGTCTATTTTTGCCAAAGCTTAAACATTCCGGCTTTTTAAGGCGCAAAAACCGCGCGCGGCAGAGAAAGCGCCGTGCGCGGCTCCTTTTCCGGTATCCTCTTTAAGGCGGCAAAGCTTTAGCCGCGTTTTGCGACGATTTCCCCCGTGTGCTTGAGGATGCTCCGCTCGGGGACAACGCCGCGGACGCTCGTGAGCGGGTAGACCATGCTCATCCGCCCGATGACCGTGCCGGGGTTTAAGACGGCGTTGCAGCCGACCTCCACGAAGTCGCCCAAGATGGCGCCGAACTTCTTCAGCCCCGTCTCGATGACCCCGCCCGCGTGCTTGACCGCGACAAGGGTTCTGTCCCCCTTGACGTTTGACGTGATGGCCCCGGCGCCGAGATGGGCCCTGTATCCTAAAACCGAGTCGCCGACGTAGTTGTAGTGCGGCACCTGCACGCCGTCGAACAAAATGACGTTTTTCAGCTCCGTGGAGTTGCCGACGACGGCGCCCGCCCCGACAAGGGCATTTCCCCTTATAAACGCGCAGTGGCGCACCTCCGTCTCCGGCCCGATGATGCACGGCCCCGTGATGGAGGCCGACGGCGCCACAACGGCGGATTTGTGAATCCAGACGAGCGGCGCGGGGCTCAAGTACTCGTCCGGGGATAGTTTCTCTCCCAGCCCACGGACGAAGGCGCCGATTTCGGGGAGAACCTGCCACGGGTACCGCACCCCTTCAAAAAGCGGCGCGGCGAGGGTGTGTTCCAGGTCCAGCAAGTCCGTGACGTAAAGCATAAGGCGACTCACCCCTCATAACAAAATCAAAGCCTATTGTACAGGATTTGCGGCGCAATATCAATCGCGAAGGGCCGCTGAGAGGTTGACCGCGCCGCGCCGTTGTATTAGCATAACAGTATTAGCATAACAAATGAGACAGATTTCAGGCAAAAAACGAGACGCGCGCGGCTTTGGGCCGCGCAGAAACGGAGGAGCCATGAAACACACCGTCACCGATTTGCGCTCGGCGCTGGAGCTGCTGCGCTCCGTCCCCGGGCAGCTTCTTGAAACCGACATCCCCGTTGATCCCCACGCGGAGCTGGCCGGCGTGTACCGCCATGTCGGCGCGGGCGGAACCGTCATGCGCCCGACGAAAACCGGCCCGGCCATGCTCTTTAATTCAATCATAGGGCATGAGGACGCCCGCGTCGTCATCGGGCTGCTCTCCAGCCGCGAGCGCGTGGCGCTTCTTCTGGGCGAAAGGCCGGACCGGCTCGGCCACCTCTTAAACCGCGCCGTCGAAAACCCCGTCCCGCCCGTCAGGACGGAGGGCGGCACGCCGCCCTGCCAGGAGGTCGTCTACCGCGCCACGGACCCGGGCTTTGACATCCGCAGGCTCGTCCCCGCGCCGACGAACACGCCCGAGGACGCCGGCCCGTACATCACCGTCGGATTGTGCTACGCCTCCGACCCCGAGACGGGCGCGTCGGACGTGACCATCCACCGCCTGTGCCTGCAAAGCCCCGACGAGATTACGATGTACTTTACCCCCGGCGCGCGGCACCTCGGCGTCTTCCGCGAAAAAGCCGAGGCGGCGGGAAAGCCCCTGCCCATTTCCCTGAGCATCGGCGTCGACCCGGCGATTGAAATCGCCTCGTGCTTCGAGCCGCCCACGACGCCGCTGGGCTACGACGAGCTGGGTGTCGCCGGCGCGATCCGCGGCGAGGGCGTAAGGCTTGCCAAGTGCCTGACCATCGACGAGTACTGCATCGCAAACGCCGAGTACGTCATCGAGGGCGAGCTGCTCCCGGGCCGGCGCATGCGCGAGGACATCAACACAAACACGGGCAAGGCCATGCCGGAGTTCCCGGGGTACACGGGGCCGGCCAACCCCGAGGTGCCCGTCATCAAGGTCAAGGCTGTGACGACGCGGAAGAACCCCATTATGCGCACCTGCATCGGCCCGAGCGAGGAGCACGTGAGCATGGTGGGCATTCCCACGGAAGCGAGCATCATGGCCATGATCAATAAAGCCATGCCGGGGCGGCTGCTCAACGTCTACTGCCCGTCCTTCGGCGGCGGGAAATACGCGGCGATTCTGCAGTTTAAAAAGACCGTGCCGTCCGACGAAGGAAGGCAGCGCCAGGCCGCGCTGCTCGCGTTTTCGGCGTTTTCCGAGCTTAAGCACGTCTTTATCGTGGACGAGGACGTCGACTGCTTCGACATCGGCGACGTGATGTGGGCGATGACGACGCGCTTCCAGGCCGACGTCGACCTCATCCCCATCCCGGGCGTGCGCTGCCACCCGCTCGACCCGTCCAACGACCCGCTCTTCTCCCCCTCTATCCGCGACCACGGCATCGCCTGCAAGGCGATTTTCGACTGCACCGTTCCGTTCGCGCTCAAGGACCGCTTCATCCGCAGCCGGTTTATGGATGTCGATATGCAAAAGTGGGGCGGCGTTCTCGGATAAAATTTTCACATTTTTTGAAAAATTTTCGTAAAAAGGCTCGACTTGTCTCACTTTTTTGCGATAATATAATGCGATAGCATATATTATGGCGTTTTTTAGTCGCTTTTCGACCGCTTTTGCCGATAGCGCCTCTGCCGCGCCTTGCTTGCGGCCCAAGCCGTCCGAATGTTACGCAGGAGGGTGACCGTCAGTGAAGTTCCTTCGCAGCATCCTCGATAAGGCGGATGCTTTCAACAACAAGCTTTCCTCCTATCCGATCATGGTCTCCCTGCGGCACGGCAGCATCTACATGATCCCCCTGCTGATCATCGGCTCTATCGTGCACATCCTAAGCGCCCTCCCCGTCGCCTCGTATCAGCGTTTTATGGAGGAGAGCTTCGGCGAGGCGTGGCGTTTCTTCCTGGGCTCCGTTTACGACGGCACGATGAGCATCCTCTCCATCCTCATCATCGTCTCCGGCAGCTGCTCCTACTCGGCGGAATTTGCCGTCTCCGACAAATACGCCAACCCCATCGGCGCGACCATCACGTCGCTCGGCTGCTTTTTCATTCTCACGGGCCTGAGGGAGGGCAGCGTCACGTCCTTCGGCGCGTGCGGCATCTTCCCCGCCGTTTTCACGATGATGGTCTCGTCCATCCTGTTCCGCAGGCTCAGCTCGGTCAAGGCGCTTCGCCTTGAATTTCTCACGCACAGCGGCAATCCCGTGCTCAACACCGCCGTCGTTTTGTTCCTGCCCACGACGCTCACGCTCGCCTTCTTCGGCGCGCTGGCCGCTGTGTTTAAGTTCGCGTTCGGCATTACGGATTTGTGCGAGAACCTTTCCGTGTGGCTCTCAGCGCTCATCTCCGCCGTCTCACACCCGCTCGCGAAGGGGATTGTCTACGGCGTCTTCCTAAATTTGCTGTGGTTTCTGGGGATTAACGGCACGTTTGTTCTGGAGCGCGCGGCCGAAATGTCCCTTTCCTCAGCCGGCGGCGCGGCATCCCCATTTTTCACGCCGGCTTTCCTGAACACGTTCGTCTTCCTGGGCGGCTGCGGGGCGGCGCTGTGCCTCGTGCTCGCGCTCATCCTGTCCCGGCGCAACAGGGCGCAGGTGCGCCTTGCGCGGCTGTCGCTTTTCCCCGCTTTGTTCAACATGAGCGAGGTTGTCGTCTTCGGCGTGCCCGTCATCCTCAACCCCTTCTTCCTCATCCCGTTTCTCGGCGTGCCGCTTGTCACGACGCTCATCTCCTACGGCGCGGTAAAGCTCGGTATCGTGCCTGACGCCATATCTTCCGTCCCCCCGGTGACGCCCGTCCTTATCAGCGGGTACGTTGCCGCGGGGTCTGTCGGCGGGAGCATCCTGCAGGCGGTCAACATCGCCGCCGGCACGCTGCTGTATATCCCGTTTGTGCGCAACACCCAGCGCAATATCATCAAGTGGCGCCAGTACGATATCGAGCGGCTGCTTGACCTGTACCGCCAGTGCGAGCAGCGCGGCGAGGGGACGTCCTTCCTCACGCGGCACGACACGCTCGGCAGCCTTGCCCGCACCATCGTGGGCGACCTTGAGCGCGCGCTGGACACCGGCGAAATCGAGCTGCACTACCAGCCGATTGTTGACAGGGACGGGCGCGTCGACAGCGTGGAGGTGCTCCTCCGCTGGAACCACAAGGAATACGGCTACCTGTA
>ENA-UPAD01000423-UPAD01000423.1-bioreactor-metagenome-genome-assembly--contig:-NODE-423-length-59645-cov-6.570431_pt1 | contig 59645 bp, 21 predicted proteins | sample MGYA00238179_ERZ772710 | MGnify/ENA primary metagenome ERZ772710 (study PRJEB29004, sample SAMN07631245) | bioreactor metagenome | isolation source: Switchgrass digestor | place: USA: Dartmouth...
GAAGTATCCTTTAACACAAGCGAATTGATTTGCCCCGTAACGAGCTTATTAGCTCTTAAGCCCGGATCTCTTGCTATCGAAATACTAGCACCACAAGTTAATCAAATAGTATTGCATTTAATAATTTTAGCCTTGCTATACATTTTAATTTAAGCTATGAATAATTTTTTTAAAAATATTTAGCAATATGTCTAAAAATTAGAGCAAAAATGACATTGAAGCAGATAAAGTAGTCAATTTATAATCGTTATAGATTTCATAAAAGAGAAGGAGGAAATTATTATGAAAGAAAAAAAATTGCTTAAAATTTTATCTGCGGTATTAGTCCTGACATTTATCCTTTCTGGATGTGGTACAGCTGGCACAGGTGAAACAAACAGCACTCCTTCTGAATCGACTTCTGCTGTTCCATCTGAATCAACTGTAGAACCCCAAAACTTAAAAGTAGCAGCTTTTGTAGGCGGTTATGGCGATCAAATGTGGAAAGATGTAGTTAAAGCATTTGAAGATGCGAATCCTAATGTTACTGTTGAACTGACATTGGAAAAAGAACTTGAAGATGCAATAGGCCCGGCCATGAAGGCTGGAGATTATCCTGATGTTGTTTACCTTGCATTAGGACGTCCTGATGCTTTAACAGAAACAATGGTGAAAGAGAATGGTTTGCTGGAACTTACAGATGTTCTTGAAATGACAGTTCCCGGTGAAAACGCTAAAGTAAAGGATAAAATTGTTCCTGGTTTCTTAGATACTTTAGCCACTAACCCTTATTCTGACGGCAAGACTTATTTGGCTCCGGTATTCTACAGTCCATGTGGTCTGTTCTACAATGCAGGCCTGTTTAAGGAAAAAGGATGGGAAATCCCTCAGACATGGGATGAAATGTGGAAACTCGGAGATAAGGCTAAAGCGGAAGGAATTTCACTGTTTACATATCCTACAGCAGGCTATCTGGATGGATTTATGTTCGCCTCATTCGCAGCTTCAGGAGGACCTGAACTTTTCAACAGTATATGCACCTATGGCGAAGGAGTTTGGGATACGGCTGAAGCAAGAGCAGTATTTGATATTTTAGGCAAACTGGCTGAATATACAGAACCTACAACAGTTGGAAATGCAAATAACGAAAACTTCAAAAAGAACCAGCAGCTTGTTCTTGATAATAAAGCGCTCTTCATGCCCAATGGTACATGGATTGTAGGTGAAATGGCCGATTCACCGAGAGCAGACGGATTTGAATGGGGCTTTACAGCACTTCCTGCACTTGCTGAGGGAGGAGACAGATATTCATACACATTCTTTGAGCAGGTATGGATTCCAAAAGCAGCCGAAAACCAGGAACTGGCAAAGAAATTTGTAGCTTATCTGTATTCTGATGAAGCAGCTCAAATTTTTGCAAAGAGCGGTGCTATACAGCCAATTATCGGTATTAGCTCAATGCTTGAAGGAGACAATAAACTGTTCTACAGCATTTATGACAGCGGTGCAAAGGCTGTAATGGGTGGATTTGCTGCTACAGATCCTGTAGAAGGCGTTAACATGCATGATGTATTGTACACTAGCTACAACAGTGTAGTAAGCGGTGATAAGACAGTTGGTCAGTGGATCGAAGGGGTAAAAGAAGCAAGCAATAAACTTAGAGCTGCACTGAAATAAGACAGAGGTATTACTCATAACGGTGTACAGGTTTACTGTACACCGTTATATGGAGGTTTTTATATGAGTCGAAAAAAAAGCAGATCCATTTTTATAGCAATGTGCGCAACTCCTGCATTACTTTTATATATCATTTTCATGATCATACCGACATTTAATGTTTTTAAAATGTCGCTGTATAAATGGGGTGGGTATTCAGAAAACAAAAAATTTGTAGGTATAAATAATTTTATAATTTTATTAAGAGACCCAAATTTCTATCGTGCTTTTCAAAACACTGTGATTATTCTGGTGTTTGTGACCATATTTACTCTTGCTATGGCATTAGGACTTGCTGCGATTCTCATGAGAAAAGATTTAAAAGGGAAAAGCTTTTTTAGAGTAATATTTTACATACCCAACATTTTATCGATTGTAGTTATTTCTGCTATTTTTTCTGCTGTTTATGATCAGAAGGACGGTTTACTGAACAGCTTTCTTAAGATTTTTATGGGACAGGATACTTCTGTTGCGGATCTTCCGCAATATTTAGGCAATCAGAGAATAATTGTATACAGTATTATTGTTGCAATGATATGGCAGGCTTTTGGATATTACATGGTTATGTATATGGCTGGTATATCTGCCATACCTGAAAGTATCTATGAGTCTGCTTCTATAGAAGGTATGGGAAAGTTCAGACAGTTTTTCAGCATAACAATTCCGTTGATTTGGACAAATATCCGAACTACGCTGACTTTTTTCATTATAAGTACTATTAATATAAGTTTTTTGATTGTGACAGCATTGACCGGAGGAGGTCCGGATGGTGCGTCTGAAGTAGTTTTAAGCTATATGTATAAACAGGCATATACAAATTCCACGTACGGATACGGTATGGCTGTAGGTGCGGTTGTCTTTATCTTTTCATTTGCACTGTCAGCTATTGTTAATCACGCAACAAAACGTGAGATTGTGGAATTCTAGGAGGAGACATGTCAAAAAGAGGTAAAATTTCAGAAAGCGCTTTTAAATATAAAATACTTATTTATTTGATTCTGATTATTATTACAATAACTGTTATTGTACCTGTCGCGTGGGTTTTTATGGCTTCAATTAAAGAAAATTCAGAGTTTTACGGGCAAAGTCCGTGGAAGTTGCCGAAAGGGTTTTATTATCAGAACTTCATTGATGCATTTTATAATGCAAAAATGGACACTTATATGTTGAATTCAGTAATTGTTACTGCGCTGGCTTTGGCATTGCTTATTATAATTGCACTCCCTGCAGCATACGTTTTGTCCAGATATGCGTTTAAGGGTAGTAAATTCATTAATACTTTATTTATGGGTGGTTTGTTTATAAATGTAAATTATATAGTAGTTCCGATCTTTCTTATGCTTGTGGATGCAGATAAATTTTTAAAGGAAGTACTCAGGTTAAAAAATGGCTTTTTCCTGAATAATTTGTTTGTTTTGGCTTTAGTCTATGCAGCAACTGCGTTACCTTTCAGTATATACCTTTTGTCCAGTTATTTTGTTACTATACCGAAAGAATATGAAGAAGCTGCTTTTGTTGACGGAAGCGGACACATGTATACAATGATAAGAATTATGCTGCCTATGGCCAGACCCAGTATTATCACAGTCATTTTATTCAACTTCCTGGCTTTCTGGAACGAATATATCATATCAATGACATTAATGACCAAACAGGATTTGAAGACGCTTCCGGTAGGACTGGTAAGAATTATGGCGACGCAAAGGGCATCAACAAACTATGGACAGTTATATGCTGGACTTGTCATGGTAATGCTTCCTACATTGATTCTGTACATATTCGTACAACGAAAACTTACACAAGGCATGAATATCGGTGGAATAAAAGGTTAGGAGGAAAATTGATGGCTAAGGAAAGAGGAAGAGTAACGATACCAAGTGAAGAGAATTTTTTGACAGAAACGAAAGAATTAATGGAAAGATGGGGCGCCGATGCTATCCGTGACAGTGATGGAACAAAGCTGTCAGAAGATATTAAGCAGTTGAATGCTAAAATTTATACGACATATTTTGTATCCAGAGGACATAATGAACATGCTGAGAAGCATATGGACGAATGTCAGCAGCTGTATTTGATGTCAAAATATTTTGTGGCTACTCAGGATGTTCTTGAAATAGATTTTCTTGAAGGCTATTTTAAGGAGCAGATTGTTCCGAATTATAATCGTGATCCAAAAAAATGGTGGGAGGTTATTGACCGAACTGCAAACAAAGTTGTTCCTGCCGAAAGATGGTCAGTTGACAAACAAAGAAATTTAGTTATTGTAAATAGCACGGAATTATACCATGAATATACGGTTTCATTTTTAGCGTATATGATTTGGGATCCAACCCAAATGTATAATCATATTACGAATAATTGGAAAGATAAGCCTCATGATATTCCCTTCGATGTCAGACAGCCTCATTCAAGTGCATATATTGAGGAGCATCTTAAAAAATGGCTGAAAGACAATCCATATACAGATGTGGTCAGATTTACTACTTTCTTTTATCACTTTACTCTTATTTATAATGATCAGCGCAAGGAGAAATATGTAGACTGGTTTGGATATAATGGCACTGTTTCAACAGAAGCCATGGAGGAATTTGAAAAACAGTATGGTTATGCACTGAGACCTGAGGAAATTGTAGACGAAGGATATTACAATAATCCCTTCTGCGTTCCCACCAAACAGTTTATTGATTATATTGACTTTATATCACATTTTGTTGCTCAAAAGGCAAAAAGGCTTGTTGATCTGGTTCATGATGCGGGTAAAGAAGCCATGATGTTTTATGGAGACAACTGGATAGGAATAGAACCTTATGGTAAATACTTCAAAGATATAGGCCTTGATGCTATTGTCGGCAGTGTTGGAGACGGAGTTACACTGCGCCTGATTTCTGAAGTTCCTCATGTCCGCTATACTGAAGGACGCTTTTTGCCATACTTTTTCCCTGATGTCTTTCGTGAGGGAAATGACCCTTGCAATGAGGGCATCAATGTTTGGCTCAGTGCAAGACGTGCCATGCTGCGCAAACCACTGGACAGAATTGGTTATGGCGGGTACTTAAGTCTTGCATATAAGTTTCCTAAGTTTGTGGACTTTGTTGAAAGTGTCACTGATGAATTCAGGGAGATTTATAAAAATATCAAGGATATAAAACCTTACAGTGGTCTGAAAGTAGCTGTGCTGAATTGTTGGGGCAAACTTCGCTCATGGCAGACGCATATTGTTGCACATGCAATATGGTACAAACAGACTTATTCATACTATGGAGTACTTGAGGCATTAAGCGGTATGGGAGTTGATGTGGAATTTCTCAGTTTCAGTGATATCAAAGAGAATGGTATCCCGGAAGATATTGATGTAATTATAAATGTCGGAGATGCCTATACTGCATTTTCCGGAGGAAAGGAATGGAGCGATCCGCAAGTTCTGGCTACTGTAAGAGAATGGATTTACAACGGTGGCGGTTTCGTAGGAGTCGGTGAACCTTCGGCATATCATTCAGGGGGGCATTATTTCCAGCTTGCTGATGCACTGGGGGTAGACAAGGAATTAGGCTTTTCACTGCAGAGAAATAAGTATTTTAATAAACAGCTGGCCAGCCATTTTATAACCGAAGATGTTATTGAACCATTTGATTTTGGTGAATCAATGAAAAATATATATGCCCTGAAATCCAGTACTGAAATACTGGAATATTCAAATAACGAAGTTCATCTCGCAGCGAATGCCTTTGGAAACGGGAGAACTGTATATATCGCAGGTTTGCCATACAATAAGCAAAATACCCGCCTGCTTTTACGAAGCCTGTATTATGCTGCCGGAAAAGAAAAAAATCTGAAAAAATGGTATGCAGACAATATAAACTGTGAGGTCCATGCTTATCCTGGAGCCAATAAATATGTCATTGTAAATAATTCAAATGATGACCAGAGGACTTTGGTTTATGATGGTAAAGGTAATTCCAGAGAGATTACACTGAAGCCCCGGGAAATTGTTTGGGAGGTTATTGAATTATAATGATCAGATTTTTAAAAGAAAGTTCCTGGCCAAAGTATATGGGAAGAACAATTGTTTTCATTATCTGTATCTTATTGACAATATACGGGAAAAATCAAGTTGGCAAAGCCAGTGGCTTGGGTATTATGCTGCTTGGGTTGGCAGGATTTATATTACTTTTGTATTTTTATAATAAACCATACAAATAAAATTTAATTTATTGAATCTTAGATAAAAAAAGAAAAGCTACTACAAAAGCATACTTCCTGTTGACTCTAAGACGAACATCAAAGCGCCGTATAATGATACTAAAACATAGTGTAAAGTTTTTGCAGGAATAAAAAAGCAAGTTATATTCTCGATATGGTATAGTTTTCGAGTAACCCAAACAAAAACCATATTAGCCGCCATAGTACATGATGGAGTGAACAAATTAGTGCTTAAAATCTTTGAACAGAATGAGAAGACCATGTAAGCCATGCTTTATGCGAAAGACTAAGTAGCCGGCCAATGGTCTGGAGTTTAACAGGTTCAGAACAAATGAGCCGATTAAGAGCTTTTATATTCAATAGCAGCAAAAGCCATTAAGTATTAAAGAAGCCATGTGAGAGTAAACTCGGATTGTCCAAGAAAACTGATTTTATATTACCAATTTAATAACACAATTTAAGCTGTTTGAAAAACATTCAGACGTTCTTTAAAGCATTTGGCCTTAAATAAATTTAAATGCAAGATATATGTCAATAAAGGAGGTAAAATTTGAATGAACAGATTGAACGTTTTAAAATTCAAAATCTGGGCCTGTGCATTGCTTATTGTGTTTACGTTCACAGGTATTATTCCAGTAAGTTTGCAGCCGGTTTTTGCTGAATCAGAATTGAGAGTATATACGAGGGACTTTAATGATTCAGAAACAGCTACAGACGGCTTTAAATTCGCTCATGGCAATGGATCAGCCAGTTTTGAAGCCGGAGATGGTGTATTGAAGGTAACTACCACGAGCAATACATTCTTTATTGATAACAATTCTCCTGAATTTGACAATGGAATATTTGAGGTAAAGGTTAAAACAAGCGTAAATTCAGGAAGATTCGGACTTGTAGTGAAATATTCTGATGCAAGTAACTGGCTCCTTGTTGGTTATGATGCCGGTAATTGGGGGTATGAGACGCCTGCCGGATGGAATTATAGTTATAGCGGTCCGTCATTTGTTTCCGGATCCCAATACACACTGAAGGTAAAATATTTAGGTAATATTGTTACGCTATGGGTAAACGGAGATGAGATTTTTACCGACGAAGTTTCAGGGGTTCCGGAAAATCCGGGGAAAATAGGTTTCAGATCGTGGTATGATACCAAGACTCTTGAAATCGATGACATCTATTATGAGGAACTTGAATACGCCGAGGAACCGACTCCGGAGGAGCCCACGACTGAACCTAATATAACCACCATAGAATCTGATAAGCTGGAAGTATCAATTGATGAAATCTTTCCGAGAGTCGAACAGTACAAGTGGAAAGAGACAGGTGATATACTATACGGTCAGGAAGATCCTATATACGGAATTAAAATAAATGGAATACTTCTATATCCCGATGTGAGCTTTGATAAAAAAGCTTCCAATGAAGCATTGTATACTCTGACCTTTGACTATGAGAACAAGGTAAGGGAAATTTATTTCGATTTCACCATGCAAATCAGGATTAAAGTAGAGGGAAATAAACTCTACTTTGACATAATCAATGTGGATGATTCATACAGCCTGACGAAGGTAAATTACATCGAAATTCCGAATCATAATATTGTTTCTGTCAGAAGTACACAAAGCGGTGCAGCTTTGGCAGCAGCAAGAATGTACACAAGTACATCCGGAAGTGGCGACACATTCCTCGATTTAACAAAATATACTCAGGTTGACAGCTCACCTGTCGGATATATGTATGCATTTCTTAATACCGACAAATTAAGTGCCGGAGTATGGACAAATTCTGTCTATGATTATCCAGGTGGCAATACTGCCAATGATAATTTCCGTGTTCAGAAACAAACAATAAGCAAGGATGGCTATTACCGTACCGGATTATGGAGCGGAAACTGGGTATACCGCGCAGACGGTATGACTGAACCGGAGCCCGATCTGCCATCTATGAAAATAGCTATTACTCCTGATATAAACAACGATAATATAGTTGACTGGCAGGACGGTGCAGTTGCTTTCCGTGAAATAATGAACAATCCTATGGGCTGGGAAAAAATAGCTGATCTGGTTGTACAAAGAATTCCGTTCAATTTCGCAAGCCAGGCAACCAATCCTTTTCTTAGAGTACTTGATGAAACCAAGAGAGTATACCTTGCAACCGATGGGCTTGGTCAGAATGTCCTGCTGAAAGGTTATCAGTCTGAAGGACATGATTCTGCACATCCTGATTATGGTGCTATTGGACAACGCCAGGGCGGAGCAGATGAATTGGCCATGCTCGTTGAGGAGGGTCATAAGTATAACGCAGAATTCGGTGTTCATATTAATGCCACAGAATCCTATCCGGAAGCAAAATCCTTCAGCGAAGAATTGGTGAATCCAAACAGCCTCGGCTGGGATTGGCTTGATCCATCATATTATATAAAGAGACGTAATGATGCGATATCCGGAAACAGGCTGGCAAGGCTGGAGGAGCTTTACAATCAGGTTCCCGGTCTTGATTTTGTCTATGTTGATGTATGGTACGGAGACGGATGGGAAAGCAGAAAAATTGCCCGTGAAATAAATTCATTCGGATGGAGACTTGAAACCGAGTTCCCGCAATCAATGGAATATGATGTTACCTGGACCCATTGGGCTGTTGACTATTCCTACGGCTCGGTAACAGGTTTCAACAGCATGATTGCACGTTTTCTCAGAAATCATCAGAAAGATAACTGGATTGCCCGTGATCCGCTGCTGATGGGTATAGAAATGGCTGACTATGAAGGCTGGCAGGGCAGGACAGATTTTGATAACACTATTTATATGGCATTCAGCAATGGTGTCCCGACAAAATATATGCAAAAGTTCCCCATTATCAGATGGACTAATAATCAGATAGATTTTGAAGAGAATGTAAGTGTATCCAATGCCACCGGTGAAAGAATAATAACCAAAGATGGCAGAGAGGTTCTAAGAGGAGATAAATATCTGCTTCCATGGAATAATCCGGGGGAGGATGTACAAGCTGAGTCCAAGCTGTATCACTGGAATAAGAAAGGCGGAACCTCAACCTGGACTCTGCCTGTAAGCTGGGAAGGTGTAAAGACTGTAAAACTGTATAAACTGACCTATCAGGGAAGAAAATTTGTTGGCGAACTTGAAGTAATCGATAATAAGATTACCATCACTGCAGACTCTGCTGTTCCCTATGTCGTAGTCAAGGGCGAAGAGGGCGAATGGAAGCCGGTCTCCGATATGAAGTGGGGCGAAGGAACTCCTGTTAAGGATCCCGGATTTAATGCAGGCTCGCTGCAGTATTGGAATGTAGAAGGTGAAGGCGCATCTGTTGAACTGAATGACAAGGGACAGTATGAGCTGAAGATAGGTGCGGGAGACGGTGCTGTTGTCAGCCAGGTAATCACTGGTCTCAGTGAAGGCACATATGCAGCATCTGTAAATGTTAATGTTAACGGTAAAAGAAAAGCAATAATAGGAGTAAAGGATTACGGAGGTCCTGAGGTTACAAATTATACAGAATCCTCCATAGCATATAACTATATTCTGGGCGATACCAAGAACGGAACATATACCCAGAGAATGAGGGTTCTCTTTGATGTTCCTGAAGGCCAGACGACTGCCACGCTCTATTTGAAGGCCGAAGAAGGAACCGGGATAGTAGCCTTTGACGATGTAAGGGTAGTCAAGACAAAAAGAACACCTAACCCGACAGGTGCTTACTTTGTTGAGGATTTTGAAAATGTCGACCATGGTTTGTATCCTTTTGTAAAAGGACCTGCCGGCGGAATAAACGACCCAAGGACTCATCTTTCTGAGCTCCATGAGCCGTACACCCAGAAGGGATGGAACGGAAAAGCCATAGATGATGTTCTTAACGGCAACTGGTCTCTTAAGATACATAAGGAATCTACAGGACTTATTATCAGGACGATTCCTCAAACTCTCAGATTTGAGCCCGGAAAGCTGTACAGGGTAAGCTTTACATACCAGTCCGAACTCGATAAGTCCCATGCATTTGTAATCGGAGAGGGAAATAAAGAGATTTCAGTAAAATCCATACCGGCCGCCGATGAAAATACGATATTCAGCAAAGCCTTCCAAGCCGGTGAAACAGGTGAGACATGGATAGGCATCAAAGTTTTGGGAGGAAGCGGAGACTTCGTACTTGATGATCTGATTGTTGAAGAAATAGACGATCTGGAACCGGATGATATTGAATTCACACCTGTTGATCTGAGCGCTATTCCACAGAGTGGTATGACGGCTACTGCTACAAGTGAAGAAATTGCTTATGGCGACCTGGCTTCAAATGCTATTGACGGAGATACAGGCACAATGTGGCATACGGCCTGGAGCGGAGCAGACAAACTGCCTCAGTCCATTACCATAGATCTAGGAGGAACCTATGTAATAAATAAGGTAGAGGTTACTCCCCGCCAAAGTGGAAATAATGGACTTATAACAAAATATGAACTGTCCGTATCGAATGATGGTATTAATTTCACAAGAATTGCATCCGGCAACTGGACATATAGTGACAGGAATCCCAAGACTTTAACCTTTAATGATACCGAAGCAAGTCATATCCGTATTACTGCCCTGGAAGGACAAGGTGGTTTTGCAAGCATTTCGGAAATTAATGTTTACCGCAGACCACTTACCATAGTAGGCGTAGTTGGAGGAAGCAGTTTTGCTGTGACAACAGAGGCGGGCAAGATGCCTGTGTTACCTGGTAAAGCTAAGGTAGAATTAAGTGATGGAAGCATAATGGAACTTCCTGTTAAGTGGAACTGGGTAAAAAAGGAATATTATGCTAACCCAGGTACATTTGAAGTCACTGGTTATGTTAACGGATCCAATGTGGAAGTAAAAGCTATCGTAACTGTAACAGGTGATACTACCGACACGGTAGAGGCGACCCTTAAGGGTCCGGATAAAATAGGAATCAGCAGCGATTTTACAGTGGTCTATGGTGTTAAGAATGCTGAAAACATTACGGCACAGGACATAACCATAAGCTATGATGCTGACAAATTTGAATTTATAGAGGCAAAAGAAGCAAAAAGCGGCCTGTCGGTTGCAACCGATACCAAGAGTATATCAGGAAGTAAAAGAATTATTGTATTCAGCCTTGGTAAAGAAAATGCAGTAAACGGAACTGCAGACATACTGAATATAAAATTCACGTCAAAAGATCAGACCGGAAATGGTGAGATTGCTGTTGCAGAAGCAATAGCCTCTGATTATGATGGCAACAGGTATGAGTTGATAACACAAAATGCAAGAATGACCGTAACCGTATTGAATGAGAATACTGAAAAAGCCACATTATCAGGTCCGGAATCAGTAATGCTTAATAATGAGTTTGAAGTAGTATATGGAATTGAAAATGTTGAGAGTATAACTGTTCAGAATGTAACCGTTGAGTTTGACAATGAAAAGTTTGAATTTATAAAAGCTGAGACTGCGGATTCTCGTATAGCAGTCATTGACGAAGTGACAAGAATTGAGGATGGTAAAGTAAGGCTTGTTGTAGTCAGCCTGGGTGAAGAAGGCGCAATAAGTGGGAAAGCAGATATTCTCAAGCTTACTTTTAAAGCAAAAGGAGTAACAGAGAATAGTTTTATCCGTGTATCGAAAGTTGAACTGGCTGATGGACAGGGCAACGAATTTACTGCTGACACAAATGACGCAGTACTTAATGTAAAAGTTATTGCTGATTCTCCGGCAATGACAATTTCGGGTACGAAAGTTGTTGAACCTGGTGAAGAATTTGATGTTACATTAGGTGTCCAGAAAGCTGAGTCAGTTTTCGCCTTTGAGTTTACAGTTACTTATGATTCTGACAGGTTTGAATATGTCGGGAGCCGGAGTTTGAGCAGCAATTATAACATAAGTGAACGAACCTATGAGGGTAAGATAAAATTCGTAGGAGCGGTATTGGGTGAAGAAAATGCTGTAAACGGAAATGCTGATCTCCTGAAGATTACGTTCAAAGCAAAGAATGCACCTGGCCAGGGTACAATCGCCGTCTCGAATGCTGTACTTGCCAATGGTGATGGTCAGGAATTTGCAGCTGAAGAAGCTAAAATAACCATAGCGGTTGGAGAAGTGGTTGTTGACAAATCAGTACTTGCGCAGAAGATCAGCTATGCACAAGGTTTGAATCCGGAAGATTATACGGCAGCTTCATGGGCAATTCTCAGGAACGCACTGGAAAACGCAATAGCTGTAAATAATAATCCCAAGGCGAATCAGAATGAAGTTAACAATGCTGTAGATTTATTGCAGTCGGCAATTAACGGCCTTGTTAGAATCGAAGTTGTTGAAGAAGTCAGGGTTAATACATATGTAAATATGGCGCCGCAGCTTCCTGAAAAAGTTAAGGTTAAATTTGCAGACGGTTCTGTAGCTGAGCTGCACGTTGCATGGGATGAAACAGACCCCAAAGAATATGGAACTCCGGGTAATACATTTACGGTTTTTGGTACCGTAGAAGGCATAAAAATTAAGGCTAAGGCTATTGTAACCGTAGTTCAGATAGGAGACCTGGATAAAGACGGACAGTTTGATATCGATGATTTATGTATTGCAGGTATGCACTACGGCAAGAGCAAAGGCGACGGATGCAATTGGGATCTTGTAAAGATTGCAGACTTTGATAATAACGGAAAAATTAACATTGCAGACCTCAACTGGCTGGTTAACAAGATAGAAGAAAACTATATGAATGATTAAAAAAGGGAGGAGTTCTTTCTCCTCCACACCCCTTTTTTAAAAATTCTACTTTGAAAGGAGAAAAAATATGCGAAGAACTTTAAATTTGTTAATGTTTTTAGTGTTTTGCTTAAGTTTTTTCCTGTCAGGACTTGGGGTATACGCTGCCGAAGTTGCAAAGCCTCAGGCATCGAGCATTGATATTAATGCGCCTTCTAGTGTTAACAAAGGGGAAGAATTTACTGTCACTCTGGAAGGCAAGGGGTTAAAAAACGTTTTTGGTTATGAGGCAACAATAAGTTTCGACACCGATATGCTTGAGTTTGTAAAGGCCGTTAAGACGCGTATAGACGGGATGAGTGCCGGACCGGTTGTAAAGAACAATAAGGTATTGTTTGGATACACATTGATAAGCAATACAAAGATAAATGGTGATAGTCCACTGATAATTTATACTTTTAGAGCAAAGAAAAGCGGAAACACTTCAATTACCCTTGATAGTGTAAAACTGGTAAATGCTGAAGATGATAATGATAATATTCTTTTGGAAAGTAATGAAAATTTTCCAACCAAGACAGTAAAGATATCTATTAGCGGGGCAACACCAACACCTACTCCCATCATCCCTGTCTCCGGCGATTCAGCTGAGACTGACACTTCCATTCCGCCAGCTTCAAGCATTGAATACCAGCTTCAGGCTGATGGTTCGGTAATTGTCCTGATTCAGCCGAGTTCTGTTCAGGAAACAGGAACTACCGGAGTGAAAGTGGATAAGCAAACTATTGAAAATGCACTTTCTCTGGCAATTGCTGACAGCAAAGGGGTAAAAAATATAATCCTTGATATTGCTGAATTTGGCAGTTCAACCGAATACCTTGTAGAAATACCGGCTGAATATATAAACATGACATCTTCTTCAATTAAAATAAAGATTGATACTCCTATTGCCAGTCTGGAGCTTCCATGGAATATGTTCACAACACAGCATATAGGAAATGATTCTTCAGTGATTTTCCGCATTGGCATGGCAGATAAATCCAGATTGCCCGAAAGTTTGCTCAGTCAGATTGGTAACAGACCGGTCATTGAACTCTCGGCAATTGTAAATAATCAGGAAATTGCCTGGAACAATGAGAATGCCCCTGTAACCGTATCGATTAATTATCAGCCTACTGAAGAGGAACTAAAGGATCCTGAACATATAGTAGTATGGTATATTGACGGGCAGGGAAATGTTGTCAGCGTGCCTAATGGAAAATATGACCCCACAACCGGGAAGGTAACATTTACCACAACACATTTCAGTAAATTTGCCGTTACATTTGTCAAAAGGACATTTAATGACCTGGAAAATTATGAGTGGGCAAGGAAAGCCATTGAGATTCTTGCCTCCAAAGGTATTATTAATGGCACTTCAGCAACTACGTATAACCCTGGTGACAGTATAAGCAGAGGGGATTTCATGATTTTGCTTGTTAATACTTTAGGGCTTAAGGCAGACTTTGCTGAGAACTTCAGCGATGTTAAACCGGGTGATTACTATTATCAGGCTATCGGAATAGCAAAGAAGCTTGGAGTGGCGACAGGTGTAGGCAATAATATGTTTAATCCCAGAGAAAAAATTTCCAGGCAGGACATGATGTGCCTGATAGACAGAGCTCTTAACCTGATAGGAAAAGGTGTGGAAAGGGGCAGCCTGGAAGATTTGAAAAAGTTCTCGGATTGGAACAGTGTTTCAAGTTACGCTGTTGAAAGCGTTGCATCTCTTGTAAAGAACAAAATAGTTGCAGGAGACGGAGTTAGAGTAAAACCAAGGGACAATACTTCAAGAGCCGAAACCGCGGTGCTCTTATACAGAATATATCAGAATATATACTGATTAGTTCACTTAAAGGATCTGCAGGTAAAAAATCTTTAACAATTCGAAATGTAATGTGAAAGGATCGGTGTTGTCCGGTGTTAAAGAAATGCAGGATAAATAAGTCAGTTCTGGTATTAGGATTAACTGTGTTTTACTTTGTTGCACAAATCCTGGGAATTGGAGGTTTTACTTTAACCGCTTCGGCAGCTACTGTGAACTTCATTGGATCGGCGGAACCACCTGAACACAAACTTGCACTATGGTACACAAGACCTGCCACCGATTGGGAGACAGAGGCTCTCCCAATCGGAAACGGATATTTGGGCGGAATGGTTTTCGGAGGTGTTGATCAGGAACACATCCAGTTTAATGAAAAAACCCTCTGGGAAGGTGGTCCCGGTCAATTGTCCACATATAATGGCGGTAACAGGGAAGGGGCGGCAAGCTACCTTCCGGCCATAAGACAATGTCTGGCAGAAGGGAATATAAATGCGGCAAAATCCCTGCTGCAAAATTTAACAGGTGTGCTACAGCTTTCAGGGTCGTATCAGCAAACCGAGTTCGGCGCATATCAAAGTTTTGGAGATATATATTTGGATTTTAATCTTCCTTCGAATATAACGGTATCTGATTACCGTCGCGAACTAGACCTTGAAGACGGAATATGCCGGGTATCTTATACATATGAAGATGTGGAATATGTCCGCGAGTATTTCTGCAGCTACCCGGACAATGTGATGGTTATGCACTTGACCAGCGATAAGCCTGGAATGCTGAATTTCGATTTGAGACCAACAACCCCACATACATCAGCAAATATTACTGCTCAAGGCAACAGTATAACAATAAGGGGAAACCTGGCCCGCAATAAAATGGCTTTTGAAGCCCAGTTCAGGATAATGAACGAGGGCGGCCAGCTGCAGGCAGGCAACGGTAAAATAACAGTTTCCAACGCTGATGCGGTAACTATTGTTATGGCTGCAGGTACAGATTATGCCAATGATTACCCTACCTACAAAGGTGAAGATCCTCATGAGAGAGTTGAAACAACAGTCAACGCTGCAGTGGCCAAATCCTATGATGAGCTGAAATCCACCCATTTAAATGATTACCAGGAATTGTTTGGCCGTGTTTCCCTGGATTTGAATGATTCAAAGCCTCAAATACCTACAGATCAGCTACTTACCACCTATTCTCAGACCAAGGACAGAAGCCTTGATGTTCTGTTTTTCCAATATGGCAGGTATCTATTAATATCATCATCACGCGAAGGTTCCCTCCCTGCAAACCTGCAAGGAGTATGGAATAATTCCTTAACTCCGCCATGGAGTAGTGATTATCACTTTAATATAAATCTTCAGATGAATTACTGGCCTGCAGAGGTTACAAACCTGACTGAATGCTCAATACCACTTGTTGATTATGTAGAATCCATTGTGGAACCAGGAAGAGTTACAGCTGCAATTCATAATGGTATAACCGACGGTGGCTGGGTTGTTAATACCATGAATAACCCCTTCGGCTTTACTGCCCCTGGTTGGGATTTCTACTGGGGCTGGGCGCCTACAGCTAATGCATGGATTTGCCATAATCTGTGGGAAAAGTACCAGTTTACACAGAACAAGGAATATCTCGAAAATAAGATATATCCGGTTATTAAAGAAGCCACCCAGTTCTGGACTAAATTCCTTGTTGAAGATACTGATGGCACATTGGTGTCTTCACCATCCTATTCACCGGAACAGGGAGAGGTTTCAGCCGGGTGTACTTTTGACCAGGAACTTATATGGCAACTCTTTACCGACTTCATAGATGCCAGCGAGGTTCTGGGTACGGATGAAGATCTGAGGAACCTGGTAACAGATATGAGAAGCAGGCTGTCTCCTCTTAAGATCGGCAAATACGGTCAGATTCAGGAGTGGAAAGAGGATATTGACGATCCCAATAATACCCATAGGCATATTTCACATCTTGTCGGTCTCTATCCTGGCAATCATATTACAAGGCTGACTCCTGAATATCTGGAAGCCGCAAAGGTAACACTCAACCACAGAGGTGATGCCGGAACAGGCTGGAGCAAGGCAAACAAGATTAATCTCTGGGCTCGTGCACTGGACGGAGACAGGGCATACTCAATTTTCCAGGGCCAGCTTACAGGAAGCACCCTAGAGAATCTTTTCGACACTCATCCCCCTTTCCAGATTGACGGTAATTTTGGAGCTACTGCAGGTGTAGCTGAGATGCTTATTCAAAGCCATCTGGATACAATAGATATTCTTCCTGCACTGCCGTCTGCCTGGAGTACGGGAAGATTTAAAGGTCTCAAGGCCAGAGGCAATTTCGTCGTTGACGTCAGTTGGAGCAACATGAAGGCAGATATTATAAGAATTACATCGGGTTCAGGCAATACATGCAGAGTATCTTATCCTCTGCTGAGCAATGCTTCAGTTGCGACAACTGAAGGGACTCCTGTCAAGAAAGATATAATTGATGAGAATACAATAGAATTTGAGACTGAAGCCGGCAAAACGTATGTAATAAGCTCGATTCCTTCACAATTGCCTGAAAAACCTCAGAATCTGAAAACCAGAAGAACAACTGACAATACTGTGGAATTAACCTGGGATTCGGCGCGTTATGCTTCATCGTATAACGTATACAGAAGAACCACAGGTGACTTTGAGCTGATAGCAACTGGTGTTTCTGAACCCAGGTATGCAGACAATACTGCGGTATATATAGAAGGAGTACCGTACCACTATGCAATAACCGCTGTCAATGACGCAGGAGAAAGTGAAATGTCAGATGAAAAAACTGAAGTAACTTTTGAGTACTTAAGTGACCTTGATTGGGTAAGCGGTACAATCGGTTGGGGAACTATCCAAAGAGACAGGAGTAACGATGGAAATCCAATAAGACTCAGAGGTGAAGACGGTACGATAATTACTTATCAGAAGGGTATAGGCACCCATGCCAATTCTGAAATTGTATATAACATAGCGGGTAAAGGCTATACCTCTTTTGAAAGCTATGTGGGTGTAGATCAGGAAGGCAATCAGTACTCTTCCATTACATTTGAGGTTTGGGTTGACAATGTTAGGGTCTATGACAGCGGCCTTATGAAGGTAGATACACCGCAGAAATTTGTGAATATAGATATTACCGGCAAAAAGGAGATCAAACTGGTTGTTACTGATGCAGGAAACGGAATATCTAACGATCATGGCGATTGGGCGGATGCCATATTCAGAACTCAAATACAGCACATCAATGTCTTGCTGAGTGATATAAAAGTAAACAGTATCAGTATTGAAAATTTTAATCCTTTAATTGATTATTATGAAGTTATTCTGCCGCATGATTCCACTGAGGTGCCTAAAGTAACTGCAACCGCACAGAATACTGGTTCAGATGTAACGATAATAAATGCTTCACAACTTCCGGGAAGCACTACCATTACTGTCACCTCTCCTGACGGAACAAAGGCAAAAACTTATACTATATATTTCAAGCTTGCTGCTGATCCTTCCGCAATTCTTGTTGCAGGATATGATTTTGAAGACATTGAAAATCCAGGTAAAGACAGTTCGTCATACGGCAATAATGGAACCGTTGTTGGCAAGCTAACCTATGTAACAAGGGAAGGCAGTAATGCTGCTGTATTTAACGGAAGCACATATATAACTGTTCCTAGTTCGGAAAGCTTAGAGCTGACAAATGAAGCAACCTTTGACTTCTGGATCAATCCTGACGGATATACAAACTACTGGCAGAAGATAATTCAGAAAATAAATAATCAGACAGGTCGTGGAGGATACCTTATCGATCTTTCACCGCAGGGTAAACTTCGCTTCCATACCGATGATGTAATTGCCAATATGCTTTCGTCATCCACTATACCCATAGGGCAATGGACTCATGTAAGGATTACTTTCAGCCTTGAACGGGGTACAGTGAGAATGTACATAAACGGGGTTCTTGATAAGGAAGCATATGTATCAGGCGGATTTACTACAAGCCAGCTTCCGTTGGTAATTGGTGCGAAACCTGATGGTGGGGATGCCTTTGAAGGAAAGCTTGATAATATAAAAATTTACAATAAGGCTGTTGAAATAGAAGACAAGATGGAATACATACTGGACGGGCATGATACTGTAGCTGCAGGAGATGAAATAGTCTTAACCATAGGTGTCAATAATGCGAAAGCCGTTATTGCCCAGGATTTAACCCTTGTATATAATCCTGAAAACATTGAGTATATAGGCACTGAATCATTGGATGAACGGGTAAGTGTTTTGGCTGAGAAAAAAGATGTACCCGGTACAGTCAGACTTATTGTGGCAGGCAAAGGCATTTCCAACATTATATCCGGTGACGCAGAACTTTTAAAAGTTAAGTTTAAGGCTGTCAGAGAATTTGAAAATGAAACTGTCACTTTAGCTGATATTAAGGTCTCTGATAATAATGGTGTGGTTACCCAAATTAAACCGGTAAGCAAGCAGATAAAGGCATATAAACCGGCATTAAGCCCTGACATTAACGGAGACGGTATAGTGGATATCAGGGATTTGGGAATAGCAGCAGGGTATTATGGTTTGGATGATAAAAGCAGTGAATGGATTAAAGCTTCCAAGGCGGACTTTACCGGAGACGGATATATCGGAATTGATGATCTGATCATAATTGTATTAAAAATTATCAACGGAGCCTAGTGAATAACAAAGTTACGATAAATATTCTTTTTCGGAGGTATGGGGAATGTTTAAAAGACAAATATCTGTCCTGTTATGTTTGGTACTACTTTTTTCGGTTAACACTCTGAAATCACAAGCCCAACAAGATGATAAATTAATAATAGCTCCCAATCCGCAGCGGATTGTATATTCAGGTGACAGCTTTGAACTGACAGCCCAGGTGAACATAATAGGAGCCGGTGACGCGGAGACAAGAGCAGTCGATGAGCTTAAACGTGTACTGGATTCATGTGGTATAAATTATGTCACATCGGACAACATGAGTGATACTCTTACTAACATAATAATCGGGGAGTATTCCGGTGACGAGGCGGATGATTATGCTACAGATTTTGCCAAAAACTACGGCCTGGATTCTGCAGAAGGCCTTTCAAAGGACGAAGGTTACATTATCTATTCAAGCAGTAATGATAACGGAACCATTGCCATAATCGGCATAAACGGAAGAGGTACCTATTACGGTGTCAAATCCTTCAAACAGATTCTTTTCGCCGAAAATGGAACAAATATGCCTGTAGTTTTCATCGATGATTATCCTTCTATAGAATTCAGGGGTGTTGTTGAGGGCTTCTATGGTGAACAGTGGTCCCATGAGAACCGGAAAAGCATTATTGCGTTCATGGGCGAACATAAGATGAATACCTATATATACGGTCCCAAGGATGATCCTTACCACAGGGATTATTGGAGATTGGAATACCCTGCGGCCGAAGCTGCAAAAATACAGGAGCTCGTCAACACAGCCAATAAAAACATGGTTGACTTTTACTGGGCAATCCACCCAGGTTTAAGCATCACATTCACAGAGGGCGATTATAACGCCCTGTTAAACAAGTGCCTCAAAATGTATGATTTGGGCGTCCGCGCTTTTGCCGTTTTCTTCGACGATATTTCAGGGACCGGGGCTGACCCCACAAATCAGGCAAATTTCCTCAACAGACTGAATAACGATCTGGTTAAGGCTAAAGGAGATATAAAACCTCTTATACTGTGCCCGACAGAATACAATAAAGCCTGGGCAAACCCGAATGCCGGCGGATATCTTGACGTAATGGGGAACATGCTTGACCCGAGCATACATTTTATGTGGACGGGTGACAATGTCATGTCCGACATTTCAAAGGCAACTCTTGAATGGGTAAATAGCAGAGTTAAAAGGAATGTTTTTGTATGGTGGAATTATCCTGTAAATGATTACTGCAGAAGCAAGCTTTTGCTTGGAAGAGTCTACGGTTTGTCTAATGATGTGGATAACGCGGCAGGATTTGTTTCGAATCCCATGAACCAGGCTCAGGCTTCCAAGATCGCACTTTATGGCGTGGCAGATTATACCTGGAATGTAACGGCATACGATTATGAGCAGAACTGGCACAGAGCAATTGAAGCCATTGTTCCTGAAGTGGCAGAAGACTTCAAGATATTTGCTGCAAATAATGGCGATACATCCTCCGACCGCTACAGAAGGGCAGAATCAGAATATCTGAAGCCCCTTCTGGATGCATTCCGTGCAAGTATTCAGGCAGGAACATCAATCAAGACTCAGGCACAGGAGCTGGTGCTTGAGTTCAGGAAGATGAGTCAGGCTTCTGTCAATATCCTAGCCAACACAAAGAATAAAGCGCTTCTGGATGAGATAACGCCCTGGCTGAATGCCTTTGAGCAGCTTGGGATTGCCGGAGAATGCGTAATGAAATCCCTGATTGATATAGAAGACGGGAATATGGATGGCTGGTGGATAAATTATCTGGCGGCAAAAGAAGCAATAGAGGAGATGGAGAGAATAGATGAGGAAAGGTCTGAGGGAGTGCAGGTGGCCACATTGCACGTACAGCCTTTCGTACTTGATATGTTAAAGACCTCTGAGGATATGTTCAATTCGAAGCTTACGTATAGGATAGATGGGAGCGTTAAAAATCTGGAGCCTTTTTCATCCTATGGAAGCTCGATAGATATGAGTGCCATGGTTGACAACAGAGACTCTACATATGCATATATCCAGATTCAGCAGGTAAACGGTGACTATTACGGAGTTGACCTTGGCAAGCTGACCCTTGTACATGATATCAGGATACTTCAGGGAAGAACCGATACCGATCATGATATCTTCCAGAGAGGTGTACTTGAATATTCAACCGACGGAAACAACTGGACAGCTATTGGTGGTGAGAGGTCAGGATATAAAATAGTTGAAGAGGGATTGAATGTTACTGCCAGATACATACGTTACAGGCTGACACATGCCGGTATTCCAGGAGGAAAACCAGATCTCTGGACAGCAATAAGGGATTTCAGTGTAAATAATTTATCGGGAATCGCTGAAAATTATACAAACATAAAAGAACTTTCAGGATTAAATATAACAAAGGACGAGACAGGCAATTCACTTGTATACCCGTCAGCCGGAGATATTCCGTTTAAAGCAGATGGTTACTTTGGCATCAGATTCCCGGATTTAAACATAATATCAGGAATAAGGGTTAAAATTTCAGGCAACGACAGTTTGAATATAACTGAAAATATAGGCATTCAATGGTCATATAACGGCATAGAATGGGAAGATATTGATGTTCAAAGCAATGACGGAACATTTACAGGCTCCGGGCAGATTCCGCTGGTATATCTAAGGGTCATAAATAAAGGGACAGATGACCTTCAGATTAATATAGATGAGTTTACAATAGAACTGCCTGCTGAGGCTGAGGCAAGCACTAATGCACCTGTTTATTCAGGAAGCGCTGCGAATCTGATAGACGGAAACCTTCAGACTTTGCTCTGGACAAAAGCTCAAAGCATCGGCCAGTACTATCTGGTGGATCTTGGCGCATCAGTTCCACTTTATGATATATCAGTCTACCAGGGTACCGGGGATTATATCAGATCAGGTAAAATAGAGGTTTCTAATGATGCAACAAACTGGACCGAATTGGAGCATAGCTCTGAAATCACTTCATCGTTCCTTATTTCAAAAGCCAATGCCGGAGGAAATGCTTTCAGGTATATCAGAGTATTGATAACCGGAGAAAGCAACTACTGGACTCAGCTATATGAAATAACATGGAACGAAACGGTTCCCGAAGAAGTTCCATCCCTTGTTACCGGGACTCCGACCGGTGATTTGTACAAAGCCGCCGATGGCAGAATAAACACGGCTTATATAGCTCAAAGTGCGCCACAGGCATGCGAGTATATAACCTACAGGCTTAGTGACATCAGGGAAATATCGGCATTTTCTGTACTGCAGTCTGACAATGCCATTTCCGGTGCAACTGTAGAAATAAGAACCCTGGAAGATGGATGGAAGACAGCCGGGATTTTAAATAAAGCCTACAACCTTATAACGCTTGATAAGCCATATAAAGTTCTGGAAATAAAACTGCTATGGCAGAATAATGGTGTAATTCCCGAGATATATGAAATAGTAACCAATCTTAAGGATGCTGTTACTGATGATTCTCTGAAAGTATTATTGGAGACTGACGGTGAAGTTTATCCGGGAGAGGAATTCTCAGTATCAGTAAAAATAGAAAACGCTCAGAACATAATTGCCCATGATTTAACATTCAGTTACAATCCCGAAAACCTTGAATTTTTAAAAGCAGAATCGGCATCAGAGGGTATTGAAATCCTGGCAGTTGACAGCAGAATACCCGGAACTATAAGGATAGCATCCGCTGGCACAGGGCTTGGAAATGTCATTAATGGCGATAAGAAAATTCTGAAGCTGACATTTAGAACTGTTGCAGATTTTGCTACAGAAACAATATTCTTCGATAGTGCCCAATTATCAAATGATTCAGGTGATGTATATACAGCAAAAACGTTTGGAACAGTAATTGCACCAAAAGTTGAAATGGATGCAGATGTCAACAAAGACGGAAGAATCAGCATTGCTGATTTGGGGATTGTTGCATGGTATTACGGCGTCAGGGAAGGCGACAACGAATGGGCACAAGCAAAAGCAGGAGACATGGATCACGATGGAATAATAAGCATTATGGATCTTTCGTACATTGCAGGCAAGATTATATCAGCAGATTAAGATTTAAAAATGTGTTAATAGGAGGCAAAAGTATCATGAAAAAAATTATATCTGTTTCTTTAGTGATAACGATACTTTTGAGCTTTTGCACCGCTGTTTTTGCTAACACTGATAATGGTTACCCTGAATGGAATAACAACCCTGAGATTTTTGAAATCAACAGAGAGCCGGCTCATGTAACATCGGTGCCCTATGCCACTATAGAAGAGGCTTTAGCCCATAAAATGGAAGAATCTCCTTATTACATGAGTCTGAACGGTAGCTGGAAGTTTAGTTGGGCGAAAAACCCCGATGAAAGAATAGCCAATTTTTATGAAGAGGATTTTGATGTAAGCAGATGGGATAATATTCAGGTTCCAGGCAGCTGGCAAACACAGGGATATGACTATCCTATATATGTCAATGTTACATATCCGTGGACGGGGGTTGAGAACCCATCTCCGCCCTATGCTCCCACAAAGTATAATCCCGTAGGCTCATACAGGCGCACTTTTACAGTTCCCGAAAATTGGGAAGGCAGAAAGGTATTTCTTTCCTTTGAAGGTGTGGAATCGGCATTTTATGTATGGGTAAACGGCCAGTATGTAGGATATGGTGAGGACAGCTTTACGTCTAAGGATTATGATATTACAGAATATCTTAAGGAAGGCGAAAACAGTATTTCGGTTGAGGTTTACCGCTGGTGTGATGCAAGCTGGATTGAGGATCAGGACATGATCCGCCTAAGCGGAATTTTCCGTGATGTATTTCTCTATTCGACACCGAAAGCTCATGTGAGAGATTTCTGGTTGACAACTGATCTTGATGATGAGTATAAGGATGCAGATTTGAATATTGAAACCGAAGTTATAAACTATAACGATGAAGTTTTTGAAGGTACGGTTGAGATCATCCTTTATGGCCCCGACGGGAACCATGTATTTGATGAACCTGTTATCCTTGACATAGAGAAAATTGGACCCAGCGAACTTGTAACGCTGAAAGACAGCAAATTTGTCGAGAATCCGCTTAAATGGTCGGCAGAATATCCTAATCTGTATACTGCGGTTATCACCCTGAAAGATTCATCAGGAGCTATACTTGAGACTCAGAGCTGCAGGGTCGGATTCCGCGAAATCGAGAAAGTAGGCGGAGAAGTCAGGATTAATGGCGTACCTTTAAAAATCAAGGGTGTCAACAGACATGAAATTGATCCTGTTAACGGCAGATATGTAACCAGGGAAAGAATGATTGAGGACATTACCCTCATGAAGCAGCACAATATCAATACCGTTAGAACATCCCACTATCCCAATGATCCTGAATGGTATGAACTCTGCGATGAATATGGTCTTTATGTAATAGACGAGGCTAATATTGAATCCCATGGCGCAAGAAACATTATTCCTCAGAGTGATCCAAGATGGACGGCCAATGTTCTTGATCGTGTAAAGAGTATGGTCGAGCGGGATAAAAACCATCCTTCGGTAATAATATGGTCCTTGGGTAATGAATCATCAGGAGGCAGCAACTTTGCCCAGGCAGCAAACTGGATAAAAGCCAATGATCACACCAGGCTCACTATTTACGAAGGCTACTCCGACATAGTTGATATTATCAGCTCAATGTACAGGGATCCGTCAACCATTGAGGCTTACGGAAAAGCAGGAACACAGAAACCCTATCTGGCTATTGAATATGCACATGCTATGGGGAACAGCGTAGGAAACCTTTATGAATATCTGGATGTCTTCTATAAATATTCCAATATTTTAGGAGGATGTATCTGGGATTGGGTGGATCAGACACTTTTGTGGCCTACCCCTGTTAAAACCTATGTAAAGGATATGAGCGCATCCAAGCTGGAATCCCTTGCCACCGGAAATCTTGAAGACGGTATTGACGGCAAGGCATTGAATGGATATGCAGTACTGCCTGATGTTGAACAGCTGAATATTAAAGGCACCAACGGAATTACTGTTGAAGCCTGGGTCAAGCCTGAGGTTCCCGCAAGCGGGCATAATGAGTTTGTGACCAAGGGCGACAAACAGTTTGCGCTTAAACAGAATACCAATTTGAACGGAAGGAACATTGTTGAATTCTTTGTCTATGATGCTGATTCGACAGAAAAGTGGGTTTCTGTTAATGTTGATACACCGTCCGATGGCTGGTACGGGCAGTGGCATCATCTTGCAGGGACCTATGATGGATCTCAGTTAAAGCTTTATATAGACGGTGAGCTTAAAGCAACCAAGAATCATACCGGTGGCATTGATGAAAGTGCTTATCCTGTGGCAATCGGCAGGAATATGGAACATAGCCGCAATATGAGCGGGTTGATTGATAATGTGCGTTTATATAACAGAGCCCTTACTCTGGAAGAACTGAATGATGCCACAAGGACTCCTGACGATGAAAGCGTAGTATTGTGGATGGATTTCGAAGAATACAGAGAAGAGGGACCTGATGTAAAAGAATATTATGCCTATGGCGGTGACTGGGGAGATAACCCCAATGACGGGAACTTCTCCGCCAATGGTCTTGTTTCATCTGACAGGACTATTCAGCCCGAAATACTTGAAGTTAAAAAGCAATATCAGGATATAGTATTTGATGAAGTCAATCTGCTGGAAGGAAAAATAAAAATTACAAACAGGTTCCTGTTCAGCAATGTTAACAAATTTAACGGAAAATGGACTCTTATGGCCGATGATAGAGTAATTCAGGAAGGTTCCCTGAACGGCCTGGACATAAAGCCTCAGCAATCGGCCGAGGTAATAATACCTTACAGCATGCCTGAACTGGAACCAGGTGTTGAATACTGGCTCAATATAAGCTTTACTCTGGCAGAGGATACCCTTTGGGCTGAAAAAGGATATGAAATAGCGAAGGAACAATTCAAAATGCCGTTTAATGTTCCTGATGATGAGTCACGGAGTCTTTCTGACATGCCGGACATAGAAATTAATGAGGCTGAAGACAGCCTTGAAATAAACGGTGAAAACTTTGCCGTGACTTTTGACATGGAATCCGGAACAATCAGTTCATGGAAATATAATGGAAAAGATTTAATTAAAGAAGGACCGGTTCCCAATTTCTGGAGAGCTCCGATAGATAATGATATCGGCAACGGAATGCCGACCAGAACTGCTACATGGAGAAATGCCGGTAAAAACAGGCAGATAGTCAAAACTGACGTTTCCAGGATTGGGTCCAAAGCTGTAAAAATAAGTGTTGAGGCAAAACTGCCAACAACATACGTATCTGAATACAGAGTAACATATACCGTTTTCGGCAGCGGTCAGATAGTGGTTGAGAGTACCCTGGATGCTGCCTCAGGAAATTCTGAAATTCCTGAAATCGGTATGATGATGACAATTCCGGAAGAGTATGAGAACCTGACATGGTACGGAAGAGGTCCGCAGGAGAACTACTGGGATAAAAATACAGGAGCACATGTAGGCCTGTATTCAAGCACTGTTGAAGAACAGTTCTATCCATATGTACGCCCCCAGGAAACCGGAAACAAGACCGATGTAAGATGGGTTGCCCTTACAGATGATAATGGCTTCGGGTTGCTCGCCGCAGGCATGCCGGTTATGGAGGTTAATGCTTTGCATTACACTCCTGAAGCGCTTTATGCTGCTGGACACCCATATGAACTTACACGGTCAGATGATATAATTTTGAGGATCAACTATAAACAGATGGGTGTTGGCGGCGACAATAGCTGGGGAGCAAAGCCTCATGCACAGTTTATGCTGAACAGCGGCAACAGCTACAGCTACAGTTATACGCTAATGCCTGTTGAAAATGTTGCAGAAGCCATGTCTTTAAGCGACAATGTTCCGACAACTGAGCTTATAAGAGACATCAAGGTAAACGGAAAGAGCATAGAAAACTTTAATCCTTCGGTTTATAAGTATGATGTGGAGCTGCTTGAAGGCACATTCACCGGCATACCGACCGTTGAAGCCATACCATCAATGAAGGATGTAGACATAACAATTACTCAGGCAAAAGAACTTCCAGGCCAGGCTGTTATAACAGCAAAATCAAGGGATGGATTGCTCAGCAGCACCTATGTTGTAGATATCAGAGCTATAGATTATGTCTACCTGAGTGATATTGACTGGGTAAGCGCTACAGTCGGCTGGGGTACCATACAGAAGGACAGAAGCATTGATGGAAACACAATTACACTCAGAGGAGAAAACGGACAGCCGGTTACATATCAGAAAGGAATAGGAACCCATGCCATATCTGAAATAGTATATGATATCTCCGGCAAAAACTATGAAATCTTTGAAGCCTATGTGGGCGTAGACCAGGAGATGACATATACAGCAAGTATCGTTTTCCAGGTATGGGTGGACGGAGAAAAGGTCTATGACAGCGGTATCATGTATCCCGGCACTTCTCAGAAGTATGTCAGTGTAAATGTCGCAGGAAAGAATGAGCTTAAGCTTGTGGTTACCGATGGAGGAAACGGAATCGGTTCTGACCATGGCGACTGGGCAGATGCAAAGCTGTACATATCCAAAAATCCGACAGTGACAGAAATAAAACCGGTAAACATTACTACCTTTGCTGGTGTTGCACCAAAGCTTCCACAACAGGTAACGGTCGTTTACAGCAATGGATCAACATTCAGTGCAGACGTGGTATGGGAAGATATTGATCCTGCTCAGTACGCTCAGCCGGGTACATTCTCAGTAGAAGGAACTGTTGAGGGTACCGAACTGAAGGCTGTTGCAAATGTAACAGTGATTCAGGGGCCTGAGAGAACTGCCGTAGTTCTTACCGGGCCCGATGTGGTTAATGTAAATGAAAACTTTACCATTGAGCTTGGACTTAACAAAGCATCAAATATCATGGCTCAGGATATTACAATCAGCTACAATGCCGAGGACCTTGAGTTTGTCAGCGTCGAAGCAGTTGACTCTTCTAAGGTTGACATAATAGAGACAGTTGAAAATGCAGATTCAGTAAGGCTTATCATCGCAAGCATGGGAAGAGACAATGCGGTTAATTCTTGTGAGAGCTTTGTCAGGATTACTTTTAAAGCAAAGAAATCATTTGAGGTAGAAATCATAACTGTTACGGAAGCTTTATTGTCAGATGGCCAGGGTAACGAAATTGCTGCCGAAGGGACGAGTATTATGATCAGATGCAACGCATTCAATCCTGACCTCAACGGCGACGGAAGAGTAAGTATAGGTGATTTGGCTATTATCGCCAAATACTTTGGGAAAACCAGTAATGATGCCAGTTGGCCTGAAGCAAGAGCAGCAGACACCAATGGGGACAATTGTATAGATATAGAAGATCTTGTGTACTTAGCTTTTAGACTTTTGATGGCAGATTAATAAAAATAAAACTAAAGGAGCTGTAAAGTATGTCAAAAAATAAAGGTGTCACTAAATGGTTATCTTTATTGATTACTTTAACAATGCTGTTTTCAGCTTTTCCCGGTGTTATTTTGCCGTTGCCGGCAAAAGCTGAAGTCTCCACATTTGGGGATGCAGATGAATTAATTAAACAGGATCACAATGTCTTTACTTTCAGCGACGGCTCCAGAAATTTTAAAATTACGTTTTATACGGATGATATAGTACGTATTCAGGTATCATCTCCTGACGGGGTATTCCGTGAAGCCAAGGAAATGAACTGGCCTAACGGATCCTCCAGGGAAGATATAGATATGCTTGTCAATTCTGATAAGCCTAATCTGGGTTTTGAAATACCTGATATAACCATGACTGACGAGGGCGATTATTATAAACTGGCAAGTTCAGAGTGTGTTCTGAGAATTAATAAGTCGACTGTGATGTTTTCCATGTACAAAGCGGACAATTCAACTCTGCTTTGGAAGGAAGCATCGGTCCTTAAGTACGGCGCCAACGGTACCGTACAGACGCTGGAATCGTCTGCCGGTGAATACTTCTACGGCTGTGGCATGCAGGGAGGATACTTCAATCATAAGGGAAGAAAGGTCCTCATCGCACCCGATTATAACTGGGATGATGGCGGGGCATCCAACCCTGCACCGTTCTACTGGAGCAGCCGTGGCTATGGCGCCTTCAGGAATACATATGACAGCGGTTCATATGATTTCAGCGACTCTTCGATTGTAAAAACCTATCATAATGAAGACCGGTTTGACTGCTTCTATATGGTAGGTGATACTCCTCAGGAGATTTTGAGCCATTATACTGATCTGACAGGGAAACCCAATTTTATACCGCGATGGGGTCTGGGAATCGGTTATGCGAATTATTATGAAAAGCTGAGTCAGGATCAGCCGCCGTACTTCGGTGACACAAAATATGCCGATGACGGGCTTGAAAGTATATTCAAGATGTACAGGATTACAGATGCATTCAAGGATAATGACTTTCCGTTGGCATTTGTAATCCCGAACGACGGATACGGTAGCGTAGTGGACAATGATGAGCTCAAAATATTCGGAGAAACAATATTGAATAATAACGGCGTAAGACTGGGAGCCTGGACATCAACCGGTCTTAAAGATTTTGACACATGGGTAAGAAATGGTCTACGCATGGTCAAGCTTGATGTGGGCTGGGTCGGCACAGGCTATTCCATGGCTCTTGACGCAACAAGACAGGCCTATAACAATATAGTAAACAACTCAAATGACAGGGCTTATATATGGTCATGCTGCGGCTGGGCAGGTACCCAAAGGTATTCTGCAATCTGGTCCGGTGACCAATATGGTAACTGGGAATACATCCGTCAGACAATACCGACATACATTGGTGCAGGTCTTTCGGGCAACCCGTTTGTAGGAAGTGATATTGACGGTATTTTCAGCGGAAGTGCTGATACTTACACAAGGGATCTTCAATGGAAATGCTTTACTCCGTTGATGTTAAATATGGACGGATGGGCAGGTAATCGTGCAAAAGCTCCCTTTGTCGATGATGAAACTCATACGGAAATAAATGGAAAATATTTGAAGTTGCGGTCAAGATTAATGCCATATCTTTATACTTATGCCGCAGAAGGCGCACAAACCGGTATTCCAATAGTTAGGGCAATGTTCCTGGAATTCCCTGATGATCCGAATACCTACGGCAATCTCGTAAAGTACCAGTTTATGTGCGGTGAAAACTTGCTGGTAGCCCCTGTCTATACTGATACTACTGTGAGAAACAACATATACCTGCCTGAGGGCAAATGGATTGATTATTGGTCCGGAGATGAATACAAGAGCGAGGGTGAAATACTGAACGGATACAGTGCTCCTCTTGAAGTATTGCCTTTGTTTGTAAGGCAGGGAGCAATAATTCCAATGTATCCCGAATCGCTGTATGACGGAGAGCCCGGTTTTAATACCGAAGTTACCTATGATATTTATCCGTATGGCTACTCAAGCTTCACACTGTATGAAGATGACGGAAGTTCGAGAGAATATCTTGAAGGGGCAAGCTCAAGCATTCATATTGCCTCTGACGCTCCCGAAGGAGGAACCGGTCCATTGACGGTTACAGTCGGACAGACAGTAGGAACATACGAAGGGCAACCTAAACGGAGAAATAACGTTTTAATGATACATACAAGGGAAAAGCCCACAGAAGTTAAGCTTAATGATGAAGTGCTGGCTAACGAGAAGGGAAAATATGAAGAATTCGTTTCCAGCAATGAGGCTGCGTGGTTCTATGATGCAGATGAGAAGCATGGTATACTTTATGTCAAGACAGGTGAAAGCACAATTACCGATACTGGATATACTGTGTTTATTCCTAACTGCAAGACCGATGTTGAAACTGAAGAATCGTCAGAACCGATAATTACATACAATGAAATCGACCGCTCAAATATGACGGCAACTGCCGATTGCTATCAGCCGGGATATCCTGCCAGCAATGTACTTCAGAGTATTGATACCACAAATGACATTTGGGATACACCATGGGGAATATCCTACGGAGCATCTTTGGTTGAACTGCCTCACTGGATTGAAATAGATCTGGGCGGAACCTTTGATGTTGACAGGATAAAACTTGTACCCAGATCCAACAGCTCAAACGGTACCTTTATAACCTTTAAAGTTGAGTACAGGGATGAATCCGGCCAGTATCATGAAATAGGCACATATAACTGGTCTGACTGGCCGACATCCCGTGACCCCAGAAATATTGATTTCGATACAGTGAGAGCTACTGCCATTAAAATAACTGTCACTGACTCGGGCGGAAGCGGCAATGATCCGTCGGATCCGCTGTATGGGAAGAAAACCAATGCTGCTCTGGCTGATTTCTACGCTTATACAAAGGAAATAACCTATCCGGGTGAAGGAAAGCCTGAGGTACCAACAGGTCTTGCTGCTGAGGCAATTGATAATACAAGTATAAAGGTTACATGGAATACTGTCCCCGGTGTTAAGTACTACGATATCAAGATAGACGGCCTGATTATAAACAATGTAACATCTCCTTATACTGCAACAGGCCTGGAATCCGAATCAACCCATGAATTCAGTGTCAGGGCAAGAAATGATTCAGTTGCCGGTGACTGGTCGGAAGCTGTTTCAACTACAACGCTGCCTGATTCGAGAAGATTCTGCCTGTCTCCTTCAGCACTGACTGCTACAGCCACATCTTATCAGCCGGGTGAAGAACCGGCAAATGCTGTTGACGGCAATGAGAGCACGGTATTCCATTCCAAGTGGTATACGGGAAATGTAAATCCGCAATGGCTATGGATAAAGTTTGACAAGTCCTATGAAATAAATGGACTGAGTTATCTACCAAGGGCTGACGCCGGAAACGGCACTATAACTAAATACGAGATATACACATCAACAGATGGCGGAACGACTTACACAAATAAAGTAGCCGAAGGTTCGTGGGCAAGAGACAATACAGAGAAAAAAGTAACTTTTGATCCGGTTACAGCGCAAGGCATTGCCATCAAATGTATCGAGTCGGTCGGAGGCTTTTGTTCGGCAAGAGAGGTCTACGTATATTCAACTTCTTTGCAAACAGGCCGTGTAGAGAGTGTTGAAATGGATAAACCCGCCGTCACAATAAAGGTCGGCGATACTACGATCTTAAAGGCCATAGTCCTCCCGTCAAATGCATTTAACAAAAATGTTTCATGGTCAAGTGACAATCCTTCTGTGGCTGTAGTTGATGATAATGGTGTAGTATCAGGCATCAGTGCGGGAACGGCTGTAATTACTGCCATTACTGAAGACGGTAACTTCACGGCTACAAGTACCGTTACCGTAAAAGAAGCAAGCCTGAACAAAACTGCTGCAGCTCTGACAGGACCGGATAGTGTTGCTCCTGATGAAGAATTCACTATTGTATACGGACTCAGGAATGCTGAGAAAGTTATGGCCCAGGATGTAAAGGTAAGTTATGACTATGAAAAATTAGAATTTATTGATGCCTTGCCCTTGGACAGCAACAGGGTAAGTATTCTTCAGAAATCCGTTAAAGACGGAACAATAAGGCTTATTATCGCAAGCATCGGCCGTGAAAATTCGATTAATGGCGATGCGGATTTGCTTGAGCTGAAATTCAGAGCCAGAATTCCAATTCAAAATACTGTAATAAGTGTTTTAGAAGCTGCACTTTCCAACGGTGAGGGAATATTGACCTATGCTAAAACTGCAAACAAACAGTTAAGTGCCATAGCTTATAATCCAGATGTTAATAATGACGGCAGAGTAAGTATCGGTGATCTTGGAATTGTAGCTTATTACTATGGATTGGATAGCTCAGATACCGGATGGGAAAGTGCAAGAATTGCAGATGTAAACTTTGATAATAAGATAGACATCTTTGATCTGGTTATAGTTGTTCAGAAATTGCTTGACATGGAAAAATAATTTTGTAAGGGATGATGGTGATGAAAGCAAATAAATTCCTTGTAATGGTGTTTTTGTGCTTAACGGTGTTTGCTATATCGAATAATGTCGTGCTGGGGCAGGTCAGTGACCCAGCACCCCATTACCCTATACCGACTGAACAGCAATATAACTATCAAAGTCTTGAACTTACGGCCTTTATTCACTTTGGAATGAATACATTTACTGATGTTGAATGGGGTAGCGGAAAGGAAGATCCCCGATTGTTCAATCCAACTGAATTGGATGCTGAACAATGGGTTACAGTACTGAAAGAGGCTGGTTTCAAGCAAATCATATTGGTGGCTAAACACCACGATGGTTTTTGTCTGTGGCCAAGTACCTACACAGAGCACTCGGTTAAAAACAGCCCTTGGAAGAACGGACAGGGTGATGTGGTAAAAGAACTTTCGGATGCTTGTCATAAGTATGGCGTAAAGTTCGGAATTTATATCTCGCCCTGGGATGCCAATTCTCCTTATTACGGGCAGGGTGAAGCCTATAATGATTATTTTGTCAACCAGCTTACTGAACTTTTAACCAACTATGGGGAAATAAGCGAGGTTTGGTTTGACGGGGCAAAAGGAACCGATGTGGAGCAGGAATATGACGTTGAGAGATGGATACAAACAATAAGAAAATTACAGCCAAATTGCATAATCTGGTCGCCGATAGGTCCTGACGCAAGATGGGCCGGCAACGAGCAGGGTATAGCAGGCGACCCTATGTGGGCAAAGATAGATATTGAAAAATTGAGTATGTCAGGCAATTCCTCATCATATTTGAATACAGGTGAGGCTTATGGAAATACCTGGATGCCCGCAGAATGTGATGTTTCTATAAGACCCGGCTGGTTCTACCATGCCTCCCAGGACAATCAGGTTAAATCTCTGGAAAAGCTTCTGGACATATACTACAAATCTGTGGGAAGAAACTCAGTATTGCTTTTGAATGTTCCTCCCGATAAGAGAGGGCTTATCCATGATAATGACATAGCAAGGCTTCAGGAATTTAAGAGGATAATTGATGAGACCTTCAAAACAGATTTGGCCTTTGGTGCAACCGTAACTGCGGACAGTGTACGGGGTAACGATACCGAAAGGTTTGGACCGGTCAATGTTATTGACGGAGATGACGGGACTTATTGGGCTACAGATGACGGAGTCACCACAGGCAGTCTGGAGCTGGATTTCGGGAAAGAAATAACCTTCGATGTAATAAATATTCAGGAGTATATAAAGCTGGGACAGCGTGTTTCAAAGTTTAATATTGAAGCATGGGACGGAAGCGAATGGTATGAGATATTCGCGGGTACAACAATAGGTTATAAGCGCCTTGCCCGCATAGCTCCGGTCACTTCATCAAAAATACGCATCAATATTCTTGAATCCCAGGCATGCCCTTTAATTAAGACGGTTGGAGTATATAAACAACCAAAGGAAGTTTCCGAGTCAGTCGTACCCAAGGGCGCAACAATTATAGATGATTTTGATACAGGGACGGGGTTAAATGAGTTTGAATTTTCATCGGGATGGAGAACAGGTACCAGCTCAGACCACTTTGACAGTACCGAGCATTATACAACTAATACGAACGACTATTTCCAGATAAGGTTTACAGGTACCAAGATTTATCTGTTCGGTGCCGTGGATCCCAATCACGGAATAATGTCGATCTCAATAGACGGTGGTGCCCCCTTTGATGTGGATACTTATTCACCGGTAAGAAAAACCAGAACATTGATTTATGAAAGCCCTGATCTTTCACCGGGTGAGCATATCATAAGAGTCAGCGCAACAGGAAGAAAGAACCCCAATGCCGGCAAAGCTGATCTTCAAATTGACAGAGCTGCCGTTTTGAATAACGAATATGGTACCTTTGAATTTGCCGCTTCAGAATTTACGGTTAATGAAGCTGCAGGACCTGTGGAAATAACAATCAACAGGGTTGGCGGCAGCACCGGGCAGGCTGAGGTAGATTATCTGACAAGGAATGGCACTGCCATAAGCGGTACTGATTATCAGGAATGGTCCGGAACATTGTTCTTTGACGATGGTGAGACTTCCAAGAGTTTTATAATCACAATTATTAATAACAAAGTATATAAGGGTGACAGATACTTTACCGTTGAATTGAGCAACGCGACGGGAGGAGCAGGAATTGGCTTCAGAGATTATGCGAAAGTTACCATTCTTGAAGATGAGAAGCCGCTGGATTTTGATGTTAACAATGACGGAAAAATTAATGTCGGAGACCTGGGTATAATATCCAAATTCTACGGATTTAAGGAAGACAACAGCTACTGGGAAACAGCCAGAAAGGCTGATGTTGACGGAAACGGGGCTGTAGAGATAATTGACCTTGTTTTAACAGCCAACGCAATTCTAAAAAAATAGTATTACGAATGACATACAGGTTTATGCCGTTCTGAATTCTTCTTATGCTTACAACTAAGCCAGCAGTATATACATGACGTTTTGAGTTTTTAAAATGGGGCAATAACAGGTATAACTAATAAACTAATCTCCTGTTGCTGCAAATACTTGTTTACTGTGATGAATAAGGAGGATTGGAATGAAATTACGTTTTTCAGTGATAATGATACTCATTCTGTCATTAATTTTAATGCCCTTTCAACAAAACATTGTCTTTGCTGAAGATATATCCGGGCAATATATTTTGACTAATCTTGCCCTGAACAAAAATGCCTATTCTTCGGCCAATGAAACCGCAAGCTTTACCCCTGATCTTGCCGTGGACGGTGATACTTCTTCCAAATCTTCCAGATGGTCCAGCGGTTCGAGCTTTCCGGGACAGTGGATATATATTGATCTGGGTGGCAAGGCAACCGTTGAAAAAATTAAGCTGTACTGGGAGGCCGCATATGCTACAAGATACATAATACAGGTTTCAGATGACACACAGTCCTGGAATGATATATATACACAGAATAACGGGACGGGCGGCGTAGAGGAAATTGTATTGTCAGCTTCTGTAGATGCCCGTTATGTAAGGGTTTATATGGTGGAAAGGTCTAATGTCTGGACCTCGGTATCCCTTTATGAGGTTGAGATTTACGGATATGGTGACAATATTGAACCTACGGCCAAGGATGTTGCCAGCAGCATCACTTCAATCGATGCACCTGAAAAAGGGGAATGGAAATTAACTCTGCCTGAAATTCCCGAAGGATATTCCATATCAATAAAAGGTTCCGACAGAGAAGCGGTTATCGGATTGGATGGCAGAATATACCCACCATTGGTTGACGCTGTGGTTAACCTTACCTTTGAGGTTGTACGGCTTTCAGATAACACTACGGCACTTACTGACACCTTTGAAATAACTGTACCAGGGACAGAGGATATAGATCCTTCTGCAAACGAAGTTCCTAAAGTCATTCCAAGTCTCAGAGAATGGGTTGGGAGAAAAGGAAGCTTTACTATGGGGCACGACTCAAAAATTTATGTTGACCCGAATTATTATGATGAGCTTAAAGACATCGCAGAGGTCTTTGCTGAGGATATGCGTGATATAAACGGATATTTGCCTGAGGTCGCCACAAGCAGGCCGGATACGGGTGATTTTTACCTGACCCTTAACTGCTCTGATGAAGGCTTGGGAGAAGAGGGCTATTATTTCGATGTAGATGATGTTGTTACAATATCGGCAAACACTCCGAAAGGTGTGTTCTACGGAACAAGAACCGCCCTTCAGGTATTGGTACAGGACAGCGGAAAGGATAATATTCCCAAGGGTATTGCGCGTGATTACCCGAAATATAAATCCCGTGGCTTCATGCTGGATGTGGGGCGCAAATACTTTCCAATGAGCTTTTTACAGGATTGTGTAAAATTAATGTCATGGTACAAGATGAATGAATTCCAGGTTCATCTCAATGATAACTATATATGGATTAATGAAAACAACTGGCAGACAGCTTATGCGGCCTTCCGGCTTGAAAGCGAGAAACATCCCGGCCTTACAGCCAAAGATGGAAGTTACTCCAAGGCGGAATTTGCTGCACTGTTTGACATGGCTGAAAAATATGCCATTAATATAATCCCGGAAATTGACACACCTGCTCATTCTCTCGCACTGACTCAATATATGCCTGAGATATCCAGCTCTTTATATGGAAGGGACCATCTGGATCTTAATAACTCTCAAACATATGAGCTGGTGGATGATATTTTTGAAGAGTACCTGCCCATATTTAAAGGCCAGAATGTACATATAGGTACCGATGAATACAATCAGGCCGAGTCAAAGAAATTCCGTGAGTATACAAACCGTTATATCAGTATGATTAAAAACAGCGGGAAAACACCTCGGTTATGGGGTTCTCTTACCAGAATGAAGGATGATCCACAAACAACTGTGATTTCCGATAATGTTGTCATGAACCTGTGGAACGATAGCTGGGGTGAAGTAAACGAGATGTTCAGCCTCGGTTTCAAGGGAATAAACACCGCCGACAGCCTGCTTTACATCGTTCCGGCAGCAGGATATTACAGGGATTATCTGGACTGCAGGTCACTGTACAATTCCTGGGAACCTACTGATTTTGGATATACCATAGTATATCCGGGACATCAGCAACTTCTGGGGGGAATGTTCTGCATATGGAATGACGGAATCGGCAACGGTATAACCACATTCGACGTTTATGACAGAGCACTGCCCGCTGTTCAGACCCTTGGCGAAAAAATGTGGAGCGGCAACAGAAACGATCGCATCAGTTATTATGAATTCCAACAGCTTGCCAAAACTTTAGGATCAGCTCCCAATTCAAATCCTGAAAGAAATGTTGGAAGCGTAAGCGATGTTGTCCTGGATTATTCTTTTGATGATGAGAATAATCCAGGACGCGACGGGTCAGGCAACAGTTACGATGCCCAGGTCGGAGAAGGCATGTGGATTTCTGAAGGAAAGGTCGGCGGAGCTGTAGAGTTTAAACAGTCAACTGATCATATATCCACACCGGTTATGAGCAAAGGTTTCCCATGGTCTGTCTCCATGTGGGTCAAACCTGCAGCCAACGGAGCAGATGAACAGATACTCATGGAATCTCCGGATGGAGTATTGAAACTCAGACAAAAGAATACCGGAAAGGTCGGATTCTCAAGGGAAGGGTATGATTATTCCTTTAATTACACCGTCCCGACAGGAGAATGGACACACTTGGTGTTCACAGGAGAGCTCACCAGAACTTCGCTCTATGTAAACGGCGAATTTGTTGAAACCATCGACAGTACCGGAAGTGTAAGCAATACAGGTACCTTTGTTCTTCCGCTTGAAACCATAGGAAGCAAATCCAGTTCATTTACTGGTATACTGGATGAACTCAAGGTATATGACAGAAAACTCGAAGACTATGAAATTAAAATACTGGCAGGTATTGCAGATAATATTCTTGTAAGCAGTATTACTGTAGATGGAAAGAAAATAGATAGCTTTGATCCGGAAGTATATTCCTACCGCTACAAGGTCATGAGAAGCCTGTCCAACATGATTCCAAAGGTCGAAGTAACACCGGTAAGTGATGATATATCAATTGAAATTATAAATCCGCAGAGCCTTCCAGGAGAAACAATTATCAATGCATCTTCCAAAGATGGTCCTGTTACCGCAACTTACAAAATCACCTTTGATGTAGTTGATGAAATTTATCTGAGCGATATTGAATGGGTTTCTGCTGATGCAGGCTGGGGCACAATCAGAAAGGACATGAGTATTGATGGAAATTCCATAAGGCTCAGAAGCGAAAGCGGTACAACAGTTACATATCAGAAGGGAATAGGAACCCATGCCAATTCTGAGATTATATATGACATCAGCGGCAAGGGGTATGGAATCTTTGAAGCATATATCGGTGTCGATCAGGAAATGGGACCTGCTACCGCTGCAAGTATAACCTTTGAGGTTTGGATGGACGGCAGGAAGCTTTATGACAGCGGGCTTATGACTTCCACCACCCCTCAGAAGTTTGTGAGCCTCGATATTACTGGAGGCAAACAATTAACACTTATTGTTACTGATGCCGGCAATGGAATAGGCTCAGACCATGGTGACTGGGCAGATACAAAATTCAGAACTGCTGAGATTGCCGCTGAAACGGGTACTGCGCTTCTGGGGCCTGACCATGCAGGGTTGAATGAAGAATTTGAAATAATTCTGGGACTTACGAACGCCAAAGATGTAATGGCTCAGGATATTTCAATAGCTTATAACCCTCACAACATCGAATTCCTAGATGCAGTTTCTTACGACAGTCAAAAAATCAGCGTTTTACAGTATCACCAGCCCGAGACGGGCACACTGAGGCTGATTGTTGCAAGTAACGGATCAGGTAATTCAATAAACAACGATGCTTCTGTTGCAAAGCTCAAATTCAGGGTCAAGAAATCCTTTGAGAAGGAAACCATAAAGGTCACTGAGGCTGTTCTGTCAGACGGATATGGAAATCTGACGTTTGCCGCAGTCTCCGGTATAGATATTTATTTCAGGCAGACGTACAGTTTTGACCTCAACGGTGACGGAAGAATAAGTATCGGCGACCTTGGCATAGTAGCATTCTACTATGGAACAGATGAAGCAAGCGTAAATTGGGACATCGCTAAAAGGGCTGATTTGGACGGGGACAACAGGGTTAGCTTAACTGATCTTGTAATTATGGCAAAGAAAATTTTCGCAGTAGAGTGAAACAGATGTTAGTTACAATGAGCTTATTAAGTGTAAACACTTTTAAGTAAATTAATACTTTTAAGTAAATTAATAAAAGATTAAAAGGAGGTAGATTAAATTATGAAAAAATTTTTAAGCTTCTTATTAATCACAGTATTCCTGTTTATATCAGTGTTTACAACATGGCTGCCGGTAGGAGCTGAGACAGTAACAACAAAAGTAGAAAATAATGATTCAACGGTTGTATATTCAGGCAATTGGGTACATGAGACAAGTAGCACTGCAGCTCAATCAAGCGGTCAGTCCCACCATTATACCTTTGAAGCTGGTGCTTATGCGGAGCTTACTTTTTATGGAACATCAATCAAGGTTTACGGGAAAAAGGGACCTGCTGCTGGTATGGGCTATTTCTTTATTGATGATATGGAAAATCCGGTCGCATCTGTAAACACAAAAGGAAATCACGAATATCAGGTACTCTTTTTCGAAAAGAACGATTTGCCACTCGGGGAACATACCATAAGAGTACAAAATGACCCTGACAATAATACGGCATTTAATCTTGACTTCTTCGTAATAGAGTATGAAGAAGAACCTGAAGTAAACAAAACTGCTCTTAATGAAAAAATAGCAGAAGCGCTTTCATTGAATGAAGCAGACTTTACTGCTGAATCCTGGAATGTTCTTGAAGCCGCTCTGAATAATGCCAGGATTGTTGCAGCAGATGAGGACGCCACTCAGGAAGACGTGGATAATGTTCTGGCAGAACTTACAGAAGCAATTAAAGGGCTTGTCAGGACAGGCGACATACAAATACCTTATTATATTATAGATTTTGAAAATAATCAGCCAGGAGACTGGAAAAAGGTTGTAGGAAACGCGACAATAGAGGCCCGGAACGGAATGCTAAAAGTTGTCAGGGATACTTCTGCAAACAATATGGTCGTATTGGTTGATAATAATACTCCCGACTTAACTGATGGCGAAATAGAGATAATGTTCAGGCTGGATAATTCAGCAGCAAGATTTGGTATCGTATTCAGAACAGGTACTGCGCCCAACAGCCGTTGGGGATTTGCCGGATACAGTATAGAGGATAACTGGCTGATTGAAACAGGTACATCCTCAGGCGAGCAATGGATTGATAATATTAAGGGCCCGATTCTCCAGACCGGTAAAACCTATGTAATGAAAGTAAGGTTCGTGGGAACTACAATTACTATATGGCTTGATGGTCAACAGATATATTCGGGCGATGTTTCCTATAAATTGACCAACTTACCGAAAAGCGCAGGCAAAATAGGTTTAAGATCATGGTTTGACCAGAAGACTGCATGGATTGAATATATCAAGTACGGCGAAGTTGGTTCTCTTCCGGATTTGGCTTCTCTTGGAACAACAAATGTTTCCACAATGGAGGGAACAGCTCCTGTGCTTCCCGACAAAATTAAGGCCATATACTCAGACGGAACATCAACAATGGTACCTGTCACATGGGGCACTATAAATCCTGATTTGTATGCAGATGAAGGAACTTTCACAGTTGAGGGTTCTGTTCCCGGAACTTCAATAAAAGCAACAGCAAATGTAACGGTTAATCCACTTCCACAAATTTCAGCAGTCCTGAAGGGGGCAGAATATGCAGTCATTGATGAAGACTATAGTGTTACCTTCGGAGTTGATACCGAGGTAGACATTGCTGCACTGGATGTTACCATAACCTATGATCCGGATAAATTTGAATTTGTAAATGTGGAGTCTGTACTGGACGGTGCAGTAATAGCAGGGTACAGCGCAGATGACCCGGGTACTGTCCGCGTACTTATAGGAACAGAAGGTGAAGATAAAGCTATAAACGGGCAGAAAGAAGTATTCTTAGTAACACTTAAACCGGTAAAAACTTTTGTATCCAATATCATCCGTGCAGTAAATATAGAGGTATCCGATGGAGAAGGCTCAGTATTTTATCCTGATAACGTAAGTCTTACAGTAGCAATGGAAGGCCAGGTTATACCAGGTGATGTCAATGGTGACGGAGAAATAAACATAGGAGATGTCGGAATTGCTGCAAAATATTTTGGCTATGAAGAAGGTAATGAAGACTGGCAAAAAGCCAAGAAGGCTGATGTCGACGGCAATGGCAGGATAGACATAATTGACCTTGTATTTATTGCCAGAAAATTACTTGGTTTGGAATAAGATGTATGTTGTGGAGGGCATTTTGCCCTCCGTATCCCCAAAAAGGCTCAGTATAGTAATTGCTGCCGATGTAAATTTGCATTTTGTAGATATATTTATTGGTGACGTTTCTGAAGCAGTATTATTTTCCTAATAAATTAATAAGTGTACCTGGGCAGATTTCACCGTTTAGGTCATAAGTTCAGCAGGATAAGGCTCAGGTCACAGTAGTACAGCAGAAAGGGTGGAATGAAAGTGATCAAAGGTATAAAAAAGCTATTATCAGGCGTATTATTACTTTCATTTCTAATAAATATTATTGTTATAAGTGTACCTGAAGCGGTGTTTGCAGCGGAGAAGCCTACCCGGGAAACAACAATTATTGACGTTACTGATTTTGGAGCTGTTCCGGATTCCGGTGAAGATGCAGTAATGGCTGTACAGCAGGCTATAAAGGCAGCTTCAAAAGTTGAAGGGCCCGCTATATTGAACTTTCCTCATGGCCGCTATGACTTTTATCCGGACAATGCGGCCAAGGAAATTTATTATATATCGAATACTGCATCTGAATCAGAGAATCCCGATGTTACCAAAACTATTGGTCTGCTATTCAAAGGAATGAATAACCTCACTGTTGAAGGTAATGGCTCTTTGTTTATGTTCCATGGGAAAATGACAATGATCGTTGTGGACCAGTGTCAGAATATTACGTTCCAGAACCTTGAAACTGACTTTGAGAGACCCACCATGTCAGAATTTAGGGTTGAAGAGGTAGGTTCAAACTATTTAATTGCAAATATAAATGAAGATTCTGATTATAAGATTGAAAATAATAAGCTGATATGGATAGGCGAAGGATGGACCAGCAATGGTAACCATGCTGTGGAATATGACCCAGTGGAAGACAAACTGTGGCGTACCGGATGGAATCCTGTTACTTCCGCAACCTCGGTTGAAGAGCTTGAACCATACAGAGTAAAATTCTACTATGGATCCAAGCCTATTGCAACCGTTGGCCATGTTTATCAATTAAGAGAAACCATCCGTGACCAGGTTGGTGTCTTCATACACGAGAGCAGCAACATTTTATGGGAAAATGCAAAAATGCATTATATGCATGGTCTTGGGTTCGTAGGCCAGTACAGCGAGGATCTGACATTTGAATCCATTGATTGCTCGCCCCGTCCTGAAACAGGTCGTACAAATGCATGCTTTGCTGATTTCATGCAGTTTTCAGGTTGCAGGGGTAAAATACGGGTCCTTAACTGCAATTTTGTAGGTGCCCATGATGACCCCATAAACATCCATGGCACTCATCTGAGAATTGTTGATAAACCTGCTTCGGACCAAATAAAAGTCAGGTTTATGCACGGCCAGAGCTATGGATTCGATGCATTTTTCCCGGGAGATGTTATTGATTTTGTAAAATCGGATACTCTCACTGTTTACAGCACCAATACCGTAAAGTCTGTTGCAAGACTTAGCAACAGGGAATTTTTACTGACCCTTGAAGAACCAGCCCCGGATAATATAAGCTCAGGTGACGTTGTGGAAAATGCAACCTGGACACCCGAAGTAGAAATCATAGGAAACTATTTTTCGAGAATACCTACCAGAGGTTTGCTGGTAACAACCAGACGCAGTGTTCTTATAGAAAACAATACATTCAATAAAACCGGAATGAGCGGAATATTAATTGCCGATGATGCACGTAGCTGGTATGAATCGGGAATGGTAAGGGATGTGACCATCCGTGGCAATAAATTTATCAAATGCGGTGGGCCGGTTATTTATATATTGCCAGAAAACTCGGTGGTAAATTATGAGGATCCGGTCCATAAGAATGTTCGGGTTATTGATAATGAATTTGTTATGCTGGATAATATGGTGCTCTATGCAAAAAGCCTGCAGGGAATGGAATTTAAGGATAACAGAATAATAAGGGCAAATACCATCGGAAACAATAGCACTACGGCCATAGAATTGTTGGCATGCAGTGATGTGAAAATTACCGGGAATACATTTGAAGGCCAGGGAGTAAACAGGAATATGATACTTCGTCAGATGTCCGGCGAGTCAGTTTATGTGGATCCTTCACAGGAAATTAATGTTACCGTTACGGATGAGCTTAAAGAAGTTATATTGGCATTGTTTGTACCACAAGATAAAATGACCGCAGAAGCCACCAGTTACTCAACCTTTTCCGGGGACGTTCCGGATAATGCCATAGACGGAAATCTTTCAACCATCTGGCACACAAGCTGGAATCCTTATGATCCGCTGCCTCAGTCGATAACATTATACTTAGGTTCAATTTATAAGGTAGACAGTCTTTGGTACAGTCCAAGAAAAGACGGAACTAACGGAAACATAAAAAGGTACAGGATTTATGCAAGCACTGATGGTAATCAGTTTAATGAAATTTACAGCGGTTCATGGAGCGGGGACAGCTCTATGAAAATTGCAGATTTCCCTGCTGTGGATGCTTCACACATAAAGCTTGAAGTGCTTGAGGGTGAAGGCGGATGGGCATCGGCAGCAGAGATTAATATAGGGTACCAGGCTGATAATATTAAGACTGGTGATGATATACAGCTTGGATTTAGAGGAATAGCACCAAATGGTCAATTGCTGGATCTCAGCAATGCAAAAATCAGTTACATAAATGATAACGAAAATGTAGCATCTGTGGATGAAGACGGCAGAGTTCTGATAGTAGGAGAAGGGACAGCTAAAATTAGAGCAGCCGTTACTTTGTATGGCAAAACCGTATATTCTAATGAGTTAACTATTAAGACTAAGGAAAATATATCTTCGGTTTTGGAAGGACCTGATGAAATTAAAACAGGCAGCCTTTTCATACTAATATTCGGTCTTAAAGCCGCCTCTGATGTGATGGCTCAGGATATTACCGTAACATATGATGCAGACAACTTTGAATATGTTGAAGCAGAACCTGCTTCAGATGGTATAAGTATTGCTACTGCAGATCAGAGAGTCCCCGGAACTGTTAGGATTGTAGCTGTAAGTACCGGTTTGGATAATGCAGTAAACGGGAACAAAGATATACTCAAACTGGCCTTCAGGCCCAAGAAAGATTTCGTATCTGATATTATATCGGTTTCAAAAGTACAGGTTTCTAATTCTGAAGGTGCTGTATTTGATGTAAAACCAGCGCAAAAAACCGTCTGTTTGTTAAGCAGTTTAGAAGGAGATCTGAACGGTGACGGACTGGTGACTATTGGAGATCTGGGCATTGCAGCATGGTATTACGGTTGCAGCAATGATCATCCGGAATGGGAAACTGCCGGGAAGGCTGACATAAACGGTGATAACAAGGTTGATCTGATTGATCTGGTATATATAGCAAGAAAGGTATTTACCTTTAATAAATGATTATCAACAGTAGGTAATTCAGAAACTTGTTTAATTACTATATATAAACAAGGGAGTGATGCTTTATGAATAGATTAAAGAGATTTTTAGCACTTGTGTTCAGTACTTGCTTTCTAATGTCTTCAATTGCCTACCAAAGCGTATTTGCAGAAATTGAAATTAGCGGAATAAGATGTTGGAACTTTGATGAAGGGGATGGTAATCAGGCAAAGGATTCATGGGGCAATACTTATGGCACTATTGTAAATGCTCAATGGACAGCAGAAGGCAAGGCTGGTAATGCTCTTGAATTCAATGGAAGTGCATACATTACAACAGGTGTACAGAATATAACTCCTCCCTGGACGGCTGCCATGTGGGTAAAGCGCGGTCAGAGCAGCTATGATAGCACTACTCTTTTGGGTTCATCCAACGGTGCATTAAAACTGGAACAATGGCAGAATACGGGTAAAGTGGGATTTACAAAATACGGAACTGCTGATTATGTTTTTGATTATTCTGCTCCAATAGGTGAATGGGTCCATCTTGCATTCGTTTGTGATACTTCGGGAACATCCCTTTATGTTAACGGAGAGTTCAAGGAAAAGATCAATGCTGTCATTGATTGTCCGCTGACCACAATAGGTGCTTCATCCAGATTTGGAACCCCAAATGAATATCTGAGCGGAACACTGGACGAAATAAAGATTTTTAACTGGGCTTTAACTGCTACTGAGATTGTCAATGTGATGAATTCGCACGCTGAGCAGATTCCGGTAGAGTCGGTCAATATTGTTGAGGAGCAGATTACCATTGAGGTCGATGATTCAGTTAAATTAAATGTTGAAATATTCCCTGCCAATGCAACCAATAAAATGCTTATATGGAGCTCTAGTAATGAATCTGTTGCCAAAGTTAAAAATGGTGTTGTTACAGGCAATTCAGAAGGTGAAGCAATTATTACGGTTGAGACAGCCGATGGCGGCTTTGCCGATTCCGTCACGGTATTTGTAAGGAAACCGGATGCCGTATTAAGAGGATTTTTTGGCTCCACAGATATCCATTATTTAAGAGAGAATTATGATTCTTACCAGAATTATGACCTGAAAGAATGGTCTAATGCCGGATGGAAGGGAGAGCGGGTAAATACACAGATTGTATTTACAACTAAAGGTACTGAGGCAAAAAACGTGAAGGTTTCAGCTCAAAATCTGGTCAGTGAAAACGGAGATGTAATTTCCTCAGATTGTATTAAAATAAGCTTTTTAAAATATGTAAAAGCAGGAACGGGCAACCCCTCGTATTTAGGTCCTACCTGGGAATACATACCCGATATTCTGTACACATCTGATCCAGTTGATATAGACAGGAGAAGTGTACAGCCTGTATGGATTTCTATTGATATTCCCAGAAATGCTGAGCCGGGTATCTACACTGGTAATTTGACAGCTACATGGGACGGTGGCGATTCCATCGAATTCAGAATTAACCTGGAGGTTCTGGATATAACCCTGCCTGCCCCTGAAGATTGGACTTTCCACCTTGATTTATGGCAAAACCCCTACGCTGTTGCCAGATACCACGGTGTGAAGTTATGGTCCCAGGAACATTGGGATTTGTTAAGACCTCATCTTGAAATGCTTAGGGATACTGGACAGAAGGTTATCACAACAACCATTGTCAAGGACCCATGGAATTCACAGACCTATGACCCATACGAAAGTATGGTTAAATGGACCAAAAAAGCTGATGGAACCCTTGAGTTTGATTATACTGATTTTGATAACTATGTCAGCTTCTGCATGGGATTAGGCATAGGTGATCAGATCAATTGCTACTCCATGGTACCGTGGGGCAACAGGATATATTATTATGATGAAGCTCAAGGTAAGGAAGTATATATACAGCCAACTCCAGGCAGTGATACCTTCAATGAATACTGGGGAGCATTTTTGGAGAGTTTTGTCTCTCACCTGACTGAGAAGGGATGGCTGGATAAGACCTTTATCGCCATGGATGAAAGATCGGTAAGTGATATGAATGCCGTTATATCACTTGTGCATCAGGCTTCCGATAAGCTGAGAATATCCGGTGCCATGAATTACAGCGGTCTTGGTAACCTGGTTGATAATGTCGACGATATGTCGGTCAGCATTAGCCACGTTGGTGACAACTTCAGGCAAATGGCGGAAACAAGAAGGCAAAACGGGCAAAACACCACTATTTATACTGCTACAGGCGCATATCCAAATAACTTTACCCGCTCAAAGCCTGCAGAAAATTCATGGATAGGCTGGTACGCGGCTAAAATTGGAGCAGATGGTTTCCTGCGCTGGGCATACGACAGCTTTGTGGAAGATCCTCTGGAATGCACCGACCATATTTCATTTGAGTCTGGAGATTGCTTCCTGGTATATCCGTGCGCCAGAAGTTCAGTGCGCTTCGAAAAACTCAGAGAAGGTATTCAGGATAATGAAAAAATCCGCTATATCTTTAAGAATATGCCCGAATGGGGTGCACAGGTTGACGCTATTTTAGAGGAGCTTTCCAAACCCAGTTCTTCCAGTGCTGGTGTTGATTTGACCGAGGAAGTAAGCAGGTCACGTAAAAAACTGGAAACCATAGTCCGCAGCTATTTAGCAGGTGAGGAACCTCCCGAGGAGCCGGATAATATTGCTTTAGGCAAACCTGCGTATGCAAGTTCCAATGAGTCTGGAAAGGGGCCTGATAAGGGTAATGACGGCGATACTGCAACCAGATGGTGCGCAATAAACGGCAATACCGGTCATTGGTGGATGGTTGATTTGCAGGACATTTATTCTCTGACTGGCAGCGAAATTATCTGGGAAAAGGCTGCAGTGTACGGATACACAATTGAGGTATCAACTGATGGTATCAATTGGGCTACCGTTATTGACAAAACCAACAATACATCGGGCTCGCAAAAACAAACTGATAACTTCAATGTGGATGAGGCCAGATATATTCGCCTGACCGTTACCAGACTTCCGGCTTCCAATGTTTGGGCATCCTTCTCCGAGTTCAGACTCTTTGGTGAGCTTAAGCAGGATTTACCTGAATTACCCGATGAGCCTCAGATTATCCTCAATTATGAAGTAAACGCTTCTTTCAATGGAACGAGCGATTATATTGACATATCCGGGGATATTGACAAGATAAGATACCTTACTGAAAGTACCGTGATTATAAAGTTCAGAACAGCCAGCGATTCAATATCCATGGCCCTTTTCAGTGCGTCGGACAGCAGGGATGAATCCAGTGAGTTCTGCATTCCCATGTCCAGCGGACAGTTGATGGCCCATGTCCGTGAAAACGGTACAACATTGGCTGTTTATAAGACTCCCAAAAAGTACAACGATGGTAAATGGCATACAATGGCACTTGTTTCATCACTCAACGGCACGAGCATTTATGTGGACGGAGAAAAGACTGCATCAGGTCCGGCAGCAACATTTGCTATGGTGAGTGATATAAATTCAATGAATATTGGAAGGAACCTTGATTCCAAACCTTCCGGAGAATGGTATTACAATGGTGAGATTGAATTTATAAGGATATATAACAAGGCTATTTCTGACAAAATGGCCAGGGAGCTTACTCAATCACCCGATTACACTCCTGTGCTGATAGGCTACACCATACCTTTCATTGATTTGTCAAAGGATACAAGCAGGCAAATATTGGTTGATAAAGAAGACGGCCAATATCTTGGTCATCCTGATTCTGTCCTGCTTGATGACGGAAAGACAATTATTACTGTTTATCCTAAAGGTCATGGCGTAGGTCCTATAGTAATGAAAAAGAGCACCGACGGTGGTCTGGCATGGAGCGAGCGGTTAGATGTACCGGAAAGCTGGGCAGACAGCCAGGAAACACCGACTATTTATAAAATTGAAAAACCCGACGGTACCACAAGACTTTTATTAATAAGTGGTCTGCCGAGAGGTTCGGGAGGTTTTAAAACATCATATTCCGATGATAACGGGGAGACTTGGACCGAGTTTGAACATCATTTTAGTGATACCGGTTTTTATGGAATTGTTGCACATGCGAGCCTGACACGGCTTAAGAAACCCGATGGCACCTGGGATCATAAGTATATGGCTGTTTTCCATGACTGGAATTATAACAACTGGAAGACATACCTCACATTTGATGAAGATGGTAACATGCAGTGGAGCTATCCTGAGAGGCTGCTTGCAGAACACGACGACATTGAAAAATATGCCCAGCTTTGTGAGATTGAAATCATAAGGTCACCAGACGGAAAACAGCTTGCCTTGCTTGCAAGAGCACAGGCCAAGAAAACCAATGCTATGATTGCCTTCTCCGATGATGAAGGAGAAACCTGGAGTGAACCCATGGAAATGCAGGGTGCTCTTATGGGAGAAAGGCACAAGGCCGAGTATGATCCTGTTTCAGGAAGATTGCTGATTACCTTCCGTGAGATTATAAGAGATCCGGAAAACCCAACAGAATGGGTTGCCGGTGACTGGGTGGCCTGGGTAGGTACCTATGACGATCTGGTAAACAATAGAGAAGGCCAGTATCGCGTCAGGCTAATGGAAGATTTCACTCCGACGGTTAAATCGGGTGACTGCGGTTATGCCGGAAATGTGGTTCTTGAAGACGGTACATTTGTTCTTACTTCCTATGGCTATTGGGATCCTTCATATAATAACCCTTATATAATGACAATTCGCCTGAAACTTTCCGAACTGGATGAAATATATAGGGCATACAAATTTGATCTTAACAATAATGGAAAAGTTGATATTGGTGATTTGGGAATTGTATCCAGATACTATGGTTATGACAGTTTGTCGTCCGATTGGGAAAATGCTCAGAAGGCTGATATCAATCAGGATGACAGAATTGGCATAGAAGATCTTGTATTGGTAGCTTCAGAAATACTTAGAAAAGACTAAGAAGAGTTTATAGATAAGGATTGCATTCTGCAATAATACCTTCGGCAAGGCAACTGGTTTGAATATTGCAGATGCAATCCCTGGGAAAATTACAGTACCTTTAGTCCGGTAAATAATGTTTTTAAAAAATTTGCTGGCTTATTAGAAAACAGATGCTATTAATTTGGTGGGAGGACAAAAACCATGTTTAGATGCAAAAAACTATGCTCAAGGTTGTTGGTTTTATTAACAGTTTGCCTTCTTTTTTCAGGCATTATAGGTACTTGCGCAGCATTAGCAGCCAATGAAACAGAGCCAACAACGCCTATACGCATTGCTTGTGTAGGGGACAGCATAACCTATGGATATCTTTCAAGCAATCCGGCAACAAAAAGCTATCCTGCACAGTTGCAAGCCATGCTTGGAGATGGCTACACAGTAAAGAACTTTGGGGTTAACAGTGCTACCATGATGGACGGCACCAACAAGCCCTATACGTTGCAAAGCCAATATACGGAGAGTCTTTCCTTTAATCCGGATATTGTAATTATCATGCTGGGCACTAACGATTCGAAGCCAGCATACTGGAATCCTGAAAAATTTAAATCAGGTGCGCTCTCACTCGTTGAATCCTATAAAAATCTGCCTTCTTCACCAAAAGTGTATCTGGCGACTTCAGCAAAATGCTATAAAGACGAACCCAACGGTATAACAGGTGCGGTTATAGATAATGAGATCGTGCCAATCCAGCATGAAGTTGCAAAATTATCCGGAAGTGTTCTTATTGATATCAATCTTCTTACCGCTGACAGGTCTTATCTCTATCACAGTGACGGTATTCACTTGTCTGACGAAGGCTACTTGTATATTGCACAATGCATGTACAATGCCTTGATGTATGAGGCGGAAGACGTGAACAGGGATGGAACGGTTAACGTAGGAGATATGGGAACTATATCGAGATTTTACGGCTATACCTCTGATAATCCAAATTGGGAAAAAGCTCAAAAGGCTGATGTAGATAAGAACGGTATAATAGGAATCCAGGATCTGGTGGCTGTTGCCGCCAAGATATTACATCATAGCAGCTAAACCAAAAACCAAATAAATTAACAAATAAATTAATAGCCATTTCTTTAATACTTGAAAAAAAGGAGGAGATAGGATGCTTAAAAAACATTTGATTCCATTACTATGCGTTTTTACTTTATTAATACAATTAACTGTTCCGGTGCTTGCTGAAGGGACTGAAGTAAAATTGGATTTATCAGGCAAGGCAAAGGCAGGATATGCTTCTGTCAAGGTTAGTTGGGCGCCTTATGAAGGAGCGGTTTCCTACAAACTGCTCAGGGGGCTGGACGAAACTGATATGACTGTGATTGCGGAAAACCTGACAGAAACAAGTTATACTGACACAAATGTGGCCGGTGGCAATTATTACTGGTACCGTGTGGATGTAGACACCGGGAGTGAAACATTGAGCAGCATGTCCTTCAGGACAGATTACGCTGTCGGAATAGAAGGCCTGCAGAGAAATGCCGCTATTCATTATGAATTTTCGGGTGAGGACGCTTATTTTGACGGTACAAGAACCATTGATAAAACAGAGGATCTGGAAAAGATCGCAAATCTGCAGCAAGGAACAATTATAGTCAGGGCAAGGTATACGGGTTCAGCGGGTACTTATGGAGGACAAACATTCAGAACCATGTTTGGAATTGGCAATTCTACATACGACAGTACAAGACAAATAGTAATAGGCGCAAGAGAGGTACCAGGTTATGGATTTATAGCCAGATATGAAATGTGCAGCGGTCTTTACAATACAGCCATGTCAACTGTTCCTTACAGTGATGGCAAATGGCATACATTTGCATTCACCAACGGTAACGCATATGTAAGAACTGCAGCAGACGGTATCAACGGGAACGGCTCCGTTGATGGATGCTATAGTGACACGAAATGGAATGGATTTATCAGCCGGGGAGGCAATAATTTAAGTTACTTTACCATTGGCGGATTCAGCTCTCCGAATAATCGTAACTTTCCGTATGCAAACTGGATAGGAGAGATTGCCTTTATCACCATAACTGATGAGGTTCTTACTGAGCAGCAATTAAAAGAGGTCACGGGTTATTTCAATTTCGATGTTACCCTTTCTCTGGATGATACAAATGTTGAAAATCCTGCTGATGTAGGGGCAATAGTAGGAAACTTTACACTTACAGGCTCGGACAGCCAGGGCGCAATATATTCACTGGTTGAAGGTGCCGGCAATAATGATAAATTTATTATTGAGAATGGGGCTCTGAAATCCGCTGTTGCACTGGAGGAATTTACTTCATACAATATTGTTGTGAAAGTTGAAAAAAGTGGTAAGGAACCTGTTGAATTTACTTTTACAATTACTACCGAAGGTGATTATTCAAAACCTGTTTTGAATATGAAAGATACCATATCAATACCACCTGTGGTTTCTTATCCTAATCTTGTAAAAATAGCAAGAAACTTTAATGATTTGACAGTCAAGGTAAAGTTCATGCAGACATCCGCAGGAATAGGTTCTTTGATCGGCCTGTCAAACAGTTCTGTTAACAACAACCATTTCCATGTTTATGTAAACGGTGGGACTATAGGTTATGAGCTTCGCGGCATTTCCGGAAGCAGTGATATCAGGGGAGCCGTAACAGGTCTTCGCAGCCTTGGCTTGAATACCGTTGCCTTCAAGGCGGACAGCAGCGACTATACTTTCAAAATATTTGCAAACGGAAAGCTTATACATACAAATCAATTAAACGGCTCCACATATCGCATGGTAAAGGATATTATCGGAGGTATAGACTCATTTGAGCTTGGAAGAACAAACAGGCCCTCAGGACAAAACAGCTATCCTTTAACAGGTTACATACTTGGCATAGAGGTTTACGGCAGCGCACTCAGTGATGAGGAGCTGATTGAATATACAGCAGCTACCAAGCTTGATGGTATTAACAATGTAAATATATTTGAAGATGTCGGCTCAAATTACTATCGTATTCCTGCCCTGTATACACTTGCAGACAATACTTTGATGGCGGCTTTAGATGCACGGTTCGGCAGCAACGCAGATTCGCCAAACAATCTGGACACAGCAATAAGCTTTTTAAGACCGGGTTCTGATAAGTGGGAGTCAAGACTGTTGTTCCGTTTTGAAGATTATGCCGATGTAGCGGGATATTGTTCAAGCAGTGCATCATTTATAGACCCTGTAATTGTACAGGCTAATGATGGTACCATTTATATCATGGTCGATGCTTATCCTTCAGGTATTGGAACATGGCAGGCAAAACCCGGTTCAGGAATGAAAACGGTGGATGGTAAGAAATACCTAGCTTTAACCCAAAAGGAAAAGGCAGCCGATGTCTGGAGTAATTTTGACTTCTATATCAAGGACGGAAGAATCTACAGGGATGATGGTACACCAACCGAATATACTGTTGACGAAAACTTCTACCTGTATAAAAACGGCGAGCTTCAGTATGTGGACCAGAAATATCCAGACGGAACACTGACCGGCAAGAAGGTACCTATGAGCATATTCTATGCTGATGCTGATTTCAAGGTGTACAGCACATCTTACCTTTGGATGGCTTACAGCAAAGATAACGGGAAAACCTGGTCTGCTCCGCGTATACTGAATGATCTTAAGGGCGATAATGAGAGTTTCTATGGAGTAGGTCCCGGTCGTGGCCTTGTAATTAAAAACGGTCCGTACAGCGGGCGCATACTGCTTCCGACATACGATAACGAAAACGGTGAGCGTACAAGTATCATTTACAGCGATGATAATGGTGTTACATGGAAACGCGGCAGTCGTATACATCCTGACAGCTCCAACAGCCCGGGGAAAACCAGCGAAGCTCAACTGGTTGAACTGCCAGACGGAACTATACGCGCATATGCCCGAAGCTCAACAGGATATATCGGTTATGCTGACAGCTATGACGGCGGCGTTACATTTACACCTGCCCGCCAGGATCTGGCACTGAACTATGTCGGCAACTGCATGATTTCAGTAATCAACTACAGTAAACCCATTGACGGTAAGCCAGCTATAATACTGTCCTGCCCGGAAGGACCCGGCAGCAGAATCAACGGAATTATCCGTATTGGACTTATTAATGAGAATCCTGAAGGCTCAGATGAAAAATTCAGTGTTGAATGGAAATATAAGTTTGCTATAAATTATGGCCCATTTTCATATTCTTGCCTTACAGAGCTTCCTAACGGCGATATTGCAATTCTGTATGAAACAGACACCAGCACGACTCCATGCACATTTGCAGTTTACTCCATAGACGAGCTTAAAGCAGGAATGCAGAAGAGTTATGAATCCTTTGATATAGTGGAACCTGACGTGCTTATGCCGGGTAATAATTTTACAGTCCGCCTGCAGTTCAAAGACAAGATTGTACAGGAGCTTTCAAACCTTGAAGAAGCATATCTCACTATATCTTATCCGGGAACCGTTTGGAATGGTGAAAGACTCAGATTCAGCCACATGAGTGATGACTTGAAATCACTTTATTTCACTGGGAAATTGCCTGAATCCAACACAGGATTCGACTATGAAATAACTGTTCCGGATGACATACGGGTATACACAATGATGGGAAAATTTGTGCCTGACTTGTCTGCTGTTCTGCAAGGCAAGGTTGGAATAACAGAACCACAGGTAACAGCCACTCTGAAAGGCCCTGATATGGCAGAAATTGATGAGGATTACACAGTTATATTTGGAGCTACTTCAGATGCGCCTCTTACTGCATTGTATGTGACCATTAATTATAACTCCGAAGACTTTGAATTTGCAGGAATCAACTCAATTTTGGAGGGAGCACAGATACTTGCCTATGATGCATCCATTCCCGGAAAGGTAAGGGTTGTAATAGGTGTTGAGGGCGAAGGTAAGGAAATAATTGGAGCAAAAGATATATTCAGCGTTACTTTAAAGGTAACAAGACGTTTTGATCTGTCAGAGATTTCGGCAGTGAACATTGAGTTCTCAGACGGAGAAGGATTTGTCAGCAGGACAGAGGATATCAGAAAGACAATTGCTATGGAAGTACTGGTACCGGGTGATATTAACAGGGACGGTATAGTGAACATTGGAGACCTTGGAATGGCATGCGGCTACTATGGGCTTGATTCCAATAATGAAGCCTGGCCTGATGCCAGAAGAGCAGATATTGATAAGAACGGAAAAGTGGACATTGCAGACCTGGTATTTATAGCAAAACGTATTCTTGGCATTTGAACAAACAAAACGGGGGGAGAAGAATGTTTAATGCCTTCTCTCCTTTGTTCCTCCCAAAAATAACCGCGCCGCTTCAGTGCAGATTAATAAGATAGAATTTACTGAGGCGTTAGTTTGATGAACGATTGGGTTGTGAATAATTAGAAAGGAGAAAATATGGGTAACAAGTTTATGAAGTTCATAAGTTTTATTTTAAGTTTACTTCTGATTGTGTCTATAGTTCCGTTGACAAGTGTTGCCAATGCGGATAGCCCGGTGAACCTTGCCCTGAATAAACCTGCAGAGGCATCAAGTATTGAGGTATCCTGGCTTACTCCGGACCTGGCATTTGACGGGATTAAATCCATGGACAGCAGATGGTCTAGTCAGTATAGTGACCCTCAATGGCTCTGTGTGGATCTTGAAGATGTTTACAACATTAAAAGAATAAAACTGACCTGGCAGGGTGTAGCCTATGCCACATCATACAAGATTCAGGTTTCTCTAGATAAAGTAAATTGGATGGATGTATACTCAACCACTCAGGGTGACGGAGATGTTGATGACATTGAGATTGAACCCACCGATGCCAGATATGTAAGGATGTATGGAACAGTAAGAAACAGTCAATATGGGTATTCGATACAAGAGTTTGAAGTTTATGATACTACTGAAACAACCGATCAGGTTGCCCATAACATAATACCCAGGCCTTTAAGTTATGTCGCCAAAGATGGAAACTTTAAGCTTCTTCCTTCAACAGATATATATGTAAAGGGTAATAATGCAGAGGAAACTGCTGAAATAATGAAAATTGGTCAGTATCTTGCTGATAAGCTTGAGCCGGCAACAGGTTTTGACATCGATGTACTGGAATCAGATAATCCGCCTGAAGGAAGTATTTATCTGACAACCGTAAACGGAAATGATGGCCTTGGAGATGAGGGATATGAGCTGGATGTAGACACTGAAGGCGTAGTAATGAGAGCTTATAAGCCTGAGGGCCTTTTCAGAGGAATCCAGACAATCCGCCAGATGCTTCCGGCTCAGATAGAAAGGTCAGTACGGGCATTTGGTGTCAAGTGGTTAATTCCATGTGCAAGTATATATGACAAACCAGCCTATGAGTGGCGTGGTTTCATGCTTGATGAAGGCAGACATTTCTTCGGTGTTGAAGAGGTAAAACGTCAGCTGGATCTGATGGCTCAATATAAAATGAATGTCTTCCATTGGCACCTGACTGATGATCAGGGCTGGCGAATAGAGATAAAATCGATGCCCAACCTGGCTGTTGCAGGCGGACAATTGGATTATCACGAAAATTGTGAAGGAGGATATTACACCCAGGAAGAGTATACTGAAATAATTAACTATGCAAAGGAACGTTATATTACTGTTGTTCCTGAAATTGACATGCCTGGGCATAATGGCGCTGCAATAAAAGCCTATCCGGAACTGGGCACCCAGGGCGGTACCGAACTGAATGTATATTCTGAGGCAACCTATAAATATATAGACAAAGTTATAAAGGAAATTGCGGAACTTACCCCCGGCCAGTATATACATATAGGCGGGGATGAGGCATATACTTTGTCGCGTGACGATTTCCTGTACTTTATAAACAGAGCCGTTGAAATAGTCAAGAAATATGGGAAAACCCCTATCGGATGGAATGACTGGTCTTATGCAGATGCGGAGAATGTGGATTCCAATTCCGTAGTGCAGTTTTGGATAGGCAGTTATACCACTGCACTGGAAAAAGGAGTGAAGCTCATCAATTCAAACTGCTATAAGGCATATTTACCTCACAAATATTATGAAAGCTATCCAAGGGGAGCCACATGGGCCGGATACACCAATACTCAGGACGCCTATGAATGGGATCCCGCTGATATGGGACCAAAGGAACAGGTCCTTGGTCTGGAGTGCGCTTTGTGGACTGAGAGAGTTGATTCGGTATTCTGGATGGACAACATGGTTTATCCCAGACTGCCTGGATACGCCGAGGTGGGTTGGACTCCCAAGGAGTTGAGAGATTGGGATGAATACAAGTACAGATTGGCAGCTCACGGGCCAAGAATGGAGTACCAGGGAATTCAGTTCTTTGCCGATCCAATAGTCCCATGGGTTGAATCCGAATCCCTTGTTGGAGACATCAACCTGGACGGGAAAATAAATGTAGCTGATCTTGCAATTACATCCAAATATTATGGATATGAGAAAGACGATGCCGGCTGGGAAAACGCATCTCGTGCAGATGTCAATAATGATGACAGAATTGATATTGAAGACATGACATTTATTGCGAATATTATTTTAAGCTCAAAGCGTTCACCGGAATAGCAAACGTGTAGAAGAACAATGTAATTTATGTCAGATGTTGCTGGAAAGATACGCGTGAATGATTGCGAGTGGGCTGATTTAGAAAAAGCAGATGTTGTTCATAACGCCAGGACTGATATTAGTGACTGTATTTACATGGCCATGAGAATACTGAAAATAAAGCACGTGGACAGGGAACGGTTCTATGTCCCGTTCCAGTAGGATCTGGCGTAAGATCTGGCAATGGAAGGAAGTATTCTGGATCGTTTTCAGTCTGATGGTATATAACCAACAAAACTTAAAGAAAACAATACTATTTGGGGGAACTGTCATGAAAAAGCAATTGAGGTTAAAAATACAGGTTTTGTTGGCAGGAGTTTTTGCTTTAGTTTTAATTATTACTTTGGTTGGTATTTTATTGAGATCATCACAAGGTTTTGCAGTACAAATCAATGGTGTTGATGTTGAAGAAGATGAATATTTGATGGCGATGAATGCCAATTTATATGAGACAACCCAATATTTCAGCCAAAAATATAAGGCTACAGTTGACAAAGCTTTCTGGGAAACCGATTTCAATGGTGAAGTGCCATATAAAGCACTGGCTGACCGTTCCATTGAGGAATTAAAAAGAATTCGTGCGGTTTATAGTCTCGCCCAGGAAAAAGGTTATATTGACTCGGCATCATACAAGGATTTACTGTTCAGATTCACTTCCGAGAATAAGTCCAGAGAAGAGAGAATAAAAAATGGGGAGCCTGTATACGGACTGTCCCAGTTTACCCTGGATTTATTTATCGAATATGAAATGGATTCAATACAGAAATTGTACTGTAATGACCTTGAAAATGAGGGGATGAAAATAAGTGAAGAGGAAAGGATTAAGTATTATGAAGAAAACAAGGATAAAATGTTCACAAAATATGATGACGTAGAGCTTGAGTACTTAAAAGTGAACTATTCGCTTGATGAGATGCCAAAGGAAGATATTGATTTTCTACGGGGACTGATGGAGGAAGTCTATAAGAAATTGGATGAAAGTACATGCCTTGGGGAGGTGGTTAAAAGCTACACTGAGCTTATGCCGTATTATAGTCACCAAAAGATATTATCGGATGAAATGTCAGCTCAGTCCAGAATAATCGGAGATGTCCTGTATCTGAGTGAGAATTTAAAAAAGAATGAATCAACTAATGTTGTAGATGAGAATGGGGCTTTATATCTTATTCGGTGTATGGACAGAAATGAGTATGGATACATGGAGCTGGATGAGGTGGCAGATATTATTAACAAAAATATCCGTGAAGAACGCTATGATTACATCATTGAAGAACGGGCTGCAAGCTCGGTGGTTTCCGGAAATATGGAACGATTATATAAGTTTACTCTTAAAAATATAAAAAGATAGTAAGGAGGAAAAAAGATGAGGAAAAGAATTATTTCAATTATCTGTATCTTGGCAGTTGCTTTTTCGGTGAATTTATCTACCACGGTTTCTATGGCACAAGCGCAGGAAGAAGATAAATCTGCAGGCAGAACTTTTTATATTAGCAGTATTAATGGCAATAACCGTAACTCAGGAACTTCAGAGGATTCTCCATGGGAGACACTGGATAAGATAGGTGAAATTAATCTTCAGCCGGGTGACAGGATACTTCTGGAAGCAGGTTCGATTTTTAACGGCTATATTCATTTGAAAAATGTAAGTGGTACCACAGAAAACCCCATTGTAATCGATAAATATGGCACTGGGGAA
>ENA-UPAD01000427-UPAD01000427.1-bioreactor-metagenome-genome-assembly--contig:-NODE-427-length-59469-cov-15.649291_pt1 | contig 59469 bp, 53 predicted proteins | sample MGYA00238179_ERZ772710 | MGnify/ENA primary metagenome ERZ772710 (study PRJEB29004, sample SAMN07631245) | bioreactor metagenome | isolation source: Switchgrass digestor | place: USA: Dartmouth...
GTGGTAAGTAAGGGGGGCGATATTATGAAAATACTGAAAAAATCAATTTCTGCCATTCTTGTTGCTGTGATGCTGCTCTCTCTTTTACCGCTTGAGGTATTTGCAGACGCAATCGTGGAGAAAGAGTACCGTATTTCAAATGGTTATCTGACCTATACCATTAATAATAAGACGGGCGGGTTTTCGATAGTAACTGTTGACGGACACCCGCAAAAAAAATACGATGACTATATTCCGCTTCTTTATAAGGAGGACAGAAGCAGAAGCAACGAGACAAGCTTCACTACAATACGTATTGATGGGAAAGACTACATTTTCGGGCAGAACTATGGCTGGCTTGGAATGTCTTCAATGCTGCACGAGCCCGTGGTTTCGGAAGAGGGAAGGCTTCTCACGGTACAATGGGATATTAACGGTTATACGGTTATCCAGAAAACAGCGCTTTCTGTAGACCCGGACAGCGATACAACAGGAAATGTGGGCATATCCTATCAGGTTATAAATAATACCGGAAAAGCGGGGAATGTAGGAATAAGAGTACTGCTTGACACCGCACTTGGAAACAGCTTTGATTCACCATATATCACAACCGATGCAAAAATAAGTCCGCAGCTCTCCGAAAAAGAATACACAGGGGATGAACTGCCGCAGCAAATAAGGCTTACCGATTCTCTCTCATCCCCCACGAAAATGGCATATATGTTTTTGAAGGGATGGAATGACGGTGTAGCCGCAGATAAAATCATAGTGGGACACTGGGCAAATCTTGCCAATACCAGGTATAACTATACCGCTGATCCATACTGCGATTTCACAAATTATTCGAACAAGCACAGAATTCCTGACAGCGCAATAGCTGTCTACTGGAGTGAAAGCACGCTGCCTGCCGGGGGAAGCAGAACTGCCGAGATGCTTTATGGCGTGGGTAATTTTTCTTCGGGCACCGCGGACGGGAATGTTGGCATTGATATTGTTGTAAATAAAGTTACCCTTAGCGAAGATAAAAAGGGATATGCAAATAATGGAGAATTTGATGTCACAGTAAACCTTGATAACTCGTTAACGAACTCAAACAAGCTGATAGCTGCCATGCTTACCCTTTCTGCAGATCCCGGGCTGACTGTGATAGGTGAAGATAATAAGATCTGGGCTGAAATAAACAAAGGTGATACCAAAACAGTAACCTTTAAGGTAAAAGCAGATAATCAGACATCCATCACATCAAAAGCCATTCATGCATCGGTTACAGCCACAGGGATTGACGGAGGGGAAAGTAAAAATATCGTGGCAGGTGCTTCAAGGCATATATTGCTTCCTGCCGTAACAGGAAATCTTCCTGATATTCAGATGAACTCATTAAAACCTGATACTGTATTTACTCAGGGTGAAAAAACAGTTACCATTCAGGGAAAAATGGATGAGTTCTCGTCTCTCAGGGGCAGCGTCAACTGGGATATGTATCTTGTACATACCACCTCAAGCCATGAGGTAAGATTAGAAAAAAGCGATATTTCATCTGTTGACGATACATATACCTCTCTGGCCTTTAAAATAAGGGAAGACCTTTCGGTCGGCCAATATAAGATTGTTTTTCGCCTGAGAGATCCACAGCTGGCCGAGGGCTTTGGAACCGATGAAATTACAGCAGGCTGTATGCTTAACGTATCAGAAGAATCAAAATACAGGCAGGCTTCGTATGGGATTGTTGTCCTGGTTAGGTATGACAATAATCAATACAAGTTTATAACCTTCAGCGATGAAGCCGAATATTTGAAATTTTACAGGGGTGAAGCAGCCTTTGCTGGTATCAGACACGATTTTCGCGAGAAAGATACGTACTACTACGAGATACTGCTGATCATCCGTGGGCACATCAACGAGATGAAAAAGGAGGGCAGCGGCGGAGAAGCGACGTATTACCGTGCGTCCTCCAAAGATGGTCCGATTACAATTAACAATATTCTTACATATGAAAGTGATGAACCGCTTATTATCAAGGAAGAGAACGGACAGTACCTGGTAGAGGGTGATGGGAAGCTGAGGGTAATCAACTCCATAACATTCTGGCTGAATGAATGGAGCATAAAGGCAGCAAAAGGGTCTGCCTGTTCTCTTAATTCGGACAGGTATTATACCAACGGTAATCCGCTGGCAAGATACTGCAAGGAATTAAATGTGTCCCTTGGTGGTACTGCTTCAAGCATCGTTCAATCTATTGCAGGATTTTTGACGGATATTAAGTTTGGTGTTTTGGGAGCCGAGCTTCAGGAGGATAAAGATAAGTCCACTACCTACATAGTATCATTTGGCGGCAGCATAAGCATTCCTGTTAAAGTTAAAAAGAAAGAAGAGGAGGCCGTTCTTACACAGGACCAGGAAGACCTTTCCGATGCTATGAAAATGCTGTTCGGCGATGACGAGTATGCGTCCAAACCCTCCGAAAGCGGCCCTGATCCCAATGCAACGCTTAAGAAGGACACTATCTTCTCAAATGGCCAGCTTGCCGCGGATATAAGGGAAATCCGCTATGGACAGAAAACCGAAGTGAAGGATGGTAAGTTAAATGTTAAAGATACCGGATTTATTGGGATTGATACAAATGTAAAAGTGGTTCTTCCCCAGGACGTTATGGGGAATTTTATTCAAAACGCCCCGGGAATCTATGCCGATCTGACGATAAACACAATCAAAAATATTTATGAATTGGGTTTGGGCGTACAGATAAAAGTGCTTGAATGTCAGGGAGTTATTAGATTCAAAGAGGTTACTGTTAAAAATTCCGAAAAAATTGTACCCGATTCCCTTCAATTCTATATAAGGGATGGGATTCTGGTCCCGGTTTATCCTCCTACAGTTTACATGACAGGTATAGGCGGCGGAATAGACAATCTTGCAGATACTATTGGCGGCGACAGCGTCAGCGGGCTGCCTCCTCTGACTTTGCTTGTCTATATGAGGCTTGAGCTTTTACAGAAAATGATTGGCGATTTTGATGCGGCATTAAGCCTGGAAGGAATGAGTCTTGACGGTTCCATGAAATTCAAAAGGGCTAATGGTATTATGGACCTTGATGTTGGAATTTCCGCAAGATGGGTTGAGCCATGGTATGTAAAAATGTACGGAAGAATAAGCATTATAGACGGCCTGATAAAAGGCGGTGTTACGATAACAATTAAGGAGGATTATTTTTACGGTTACATCAATGCAACACTCCATATACCGAAAAAATATCCGCTGGTGGGCGGCAAAGAGCTAAACGGTATAGAAGCGGCGGTATCCAATGACTTTATCGCTGCCAACTTCAGGATATTGGGCATAAAATATGGCATAGTCTATTTCTGGGATGGAGATTACAGATTTGGAACCGATATCGATATTGAGGAAAAGAGCAGCCGTATGATGAGAGCCGGTTTCCTGGCGGAAGAGGCTTCTGAACAGAATACAGAACCTTTCTACGGTACAAACATCCATCCTCTTAGTTCCCAACCGGCAAGCTCCTCAGGCTTCAGACTAATGTCGGCAGTTCAGACTGTTACCAGGAACTTTGATCCTGCAGGCCAGGATGCACTGCTGTTTGAAATTCCATATACAGGCTATGTAATTCCGAAGGCTGAAGATATCACTATTACGACTCCACTCGGTGATATCATTGAAATGACAGAGGATGACGGTAAGGGAGGAGGAAACTTCCTTGTTCAGGACAGAGGTACGGATGGAAAATACATCTATGTCACTGTTACCGACAAGACTCTCCTCCAAAAAGGTGATTGGACTGTAACGGTTTCGAACGACTCAATCGTTGTCAATACCTTTTCGGTCAACGGTGTAGACAATTTGCCCGAGCTTACCGGAACGTCATATGTCCGCACAGGTAAAAATTCTTTTGATCTGGATGTGAGCTGGACTACAGACATGGAGTATGATGAAGACGCCGTGGTCGACATTTACCTGACAAAGGACAGAGACGCCATTGAAAGGATAAAGACATCATCAAACGAGGATGAGAACTCACTGGGGATTTCTGTTGCCCGTGTTGAGCTTGACAGGTATAAAAGCGGAAACTGTCAAGTAATGCTCCCGGATACTTTTGAAAACGGAACCTATTATGTTGTTACGACAATTACATCAAAAAAATGCGGTATAAGCCTTGCAATAAGTGATACTGCATTTGAATTTGAAAATACAAATCTGCCGAAACCAGTCAAAGCAGTTGATATTAAGTATGGCGGAAACGGCAACCTGTGGCTTGCAATAGAAGATGCGGACACCGTTGACTATACTGATTATCTTGTTAATATAGTTTCAGCGGACGGAGCAAAACTTGACAATGCATACGGGCAGTTTAAAACAGGTGACGATATATTCATAGGAAAGGATGCAAACCTCATCCCCGGCGGAGTATATTATGTTGAAGTGAAGACATTGCGCGAAGCCAACGGTAAATATTATTACAGCACCGATACCGTAACAAGCCTTAACTATACAATGCCTGAGCTGCAAAAACCACGGCTTTTGTCTGTTACTACCAACGCGGGACAGGATTATCTTAACAGCTCAAGGTTCTCTGCAACCTATAAATTTGACGGGCCTGTATGGATGGTGCTTAAGAAAAATTCCGGGTCATTGATGAAAGACGGTGTGTTCAGGGATACCTGGACTTTCGATGAGGAATTGAATGATGGTAATTATATCGTGGACTTCATCGCATACTCATTGACAAAAGATTCCGTGACGGGAGCAGACTTCACAGGCAGTGTGGAAAACGCCCAGCTGGGCTTTGTGGTAGATACGCAGCCCCCTGTTTTAAGCCTGGCCAGGAAAAAAGCAGAAAGCTTCCAGCGGGAAGCAGATGCGTACATTAGTACTGCCTTTGGCACAAATGTTGTGTTTGCAGACCATGAAGGGAAATTCACCGTTTCCGGTATAACTGAAGCCGATGCCACGCTTACTGTTGATGGAAAAACAGTCGCCATAAATAAGACAGATGGATCATTTTCGTATTCGGGAACCATCTGTGACAAGGCACAGTATATGGAACTACTGTTCAATGCGGTTGATAAAGCAGGAAACGCCTCAACAATGCTTGTTTATGCAGTCAATCAGAAGTATTCCTCCATCGACAGCATAAAGTTAATGGCAAACGGCAACCCCATAGCAGTTGACTCTGATGGGGTTCCGACTCTGAATATCAGGAGGGGCGATACGGTTAATTTATCTGTTGTCGGCATAGCCGGTGAAGAAGAAATTATAATTGATAATTCTATGATCCAATGGCACATATTGTCTGAAAAAGGCCTGGTTGATTTTGACGAGGGACAAGCTGCTGCACTTTATACAGGTACAACGGCGGTACGCGCAAAATATGTAAGCGGACAGATTTCGGAAGATATCCTGCTGGGTCCTGAGGAATATGTTGTTATTAACATAATTGAGAACGATAAGTCGGATCTGAGAGCTGAAATAGATGCTGCCATAGCAAACCTTGCTGCCTCAGACTATGCTTCCATGGTGCTAAAAGCATCATATCAGGCTGAAATTAATGCTGCACTGGCTGTGTATAACGATCCAAACGCCAGCGATGAAGAAATATTCCAGACAGTAACAGTACTGAAATCAGCTACCGCGTATTTTGATAGAGAAAAGAAAAAGTCTTTAGATGAAGAGAAGGAAGAAGATGAAGAACCGGTGATTCCTTCGCAGGGAACATTAAATATTTATTATTCAATAAAGGCAGAGAAGTGCGACAATGGAAGAATTGAACTTTCCAGTGCTGTTGCAGGAAAAGGTACAAGTGTTACAATTACCGTCATACCGGATAAAGGATATACAATCCACGAGGTATTTATTAACGGCGTGTCCTATGGCAACAGGAATGTAATTACAATCGCCTCCGTCAATGAGAATATAACCGTTTCGGCAATATTCAGAGAAATATGGGAAAATCCGTTTGTTGATGTAAAAGAAAGTGACTGGTTCTATAATTGGGTAGAAGAAGCATGCAGGGCAAAGCTTTTCCTCGGGACAAGCGAAAATACCTTCGAACCGTACAGCCCAATGACAAGAGCCATGCTTGTAACTGTACTTGGAAGGCTTCATGGAGTGTCCCCGGATAACAGCGCTGATTCCGGATTTAAAGACGTGAAGCCGGGAAGCTGGTATGCAGGCTTTGTAGCCTGGGCTAAGGGAAACGGTATTGTCAACGGTATCGGTGACGGCTTCTTCGCGCCGGAAATGAACATTACACGCGAGCAAATAGTTGTGATTCTGTACAGATATGCGAAATTCACAGGAATGGATGTTTCAGACGGTGAAGATACAATAATTAAGTCATATGAAGACTATGGAAGTATTTCAGACTATGCCCTGACCGCAATGCAATGGGCGGTCAATAACGGCATAATCAACGGTGTCAGTGAAACGGAGCTGAAACCGAAGGGAGAAGCTACAAGAGCCGAGGTAGCCGCAATGTTAGTGCGCTTTATGCCCCTGATGCAAATGAATTACGACTGATATTCGTGAAAGTAATGAAGGCTGATATTCAGGACAGCTTTTTATAACTATCCGGATATCGGCCTTTTCTTTTAAATTTAATGTGCATGTAACATATTAGCTTACCGAAGTCTCACGTTCTTTCTTCGTAGCAGAGTTTACTATATTTTTAATGCGGTCATAGTATTTGTTAACAACAGAATTAGTACACAATAGTTTACGATTGTGAACTAAATAATATTTATCACATATGGAGGTGCTTTATGATAGGGGTTCCCAGACATAAAGTTCTTTTAGTAGAGCATGACGAAAAATGGGCAGAGGAGTTTGAGAAAACAAAACTGACTCTTGTAAATATTCACGGTGACAATGTTGTCGATATTCAACATGTGGGCAGTACTGCTATAAAAGGTATTATGGCTAAACCTATATTAGATATTGCGATAGTTTTTAGATCTATATCAGACTCTGTTTTCAAAATTATGAAGGATAACGGATATGAGTATTTTGGAGAAGTAGTGCCCGGGAAACATCTTTTTATTTTAAGAGGAGAGGGCGAGGTTTCTTTACAACATATACATTGTTATGAGGAAAAAAACCTGGAGCATTTTTTTGACCAAATAAAGTTTAGGAATTTTATACGTTCTCATCCGGAATATGCAAAAGAATATGAAATATTAAAACAAGAACTTTTCAAGATATATTTCAACGACAGAAAAAAATATACAGAAGGTAAGCAGGCGTTTTTTAATAAGATAAAACAGCTCGTAGATGAAAACTTCATTAAATAATAGAACCCAAATGTGATATGCTAATTCACAGTTTTATCAATTGCAAAGTAAACTGTAATAATAAATAATATGTATATTACCACTTACTCCTGAGCTTTCTGCCGATTATTTCGATTTTATTGAAAACCGGGCGTTTACAGACGATTCACCATATCGGTACATAGATTATGAGGGAATTAGCTAAAAATAAATATCTGTGACTGTTTATATTTTGTAAAGGGGTTGATATTCGTGATGGGCAAAAATAATCTTGAAGAGATGGGTTCGTTTTTTAACCAAAGGGCGGAAGGTTATGACAGTCATATGCTTGATGAGTTGTCATTGACAGAGTTTTATGATGAGATTGAGAAATGTATCGCAAAGGATGATGGATTGGATAAAGTATTAGATTTAGGGTGCGGTACCGGACTAGAGATGGAAAGAATATTCAAATTATATAAAGATGTCAGGGTGACAGCTATAGATATATCCGAGAAAATGCTTGAGAAGTTAAAGCAAAAGTTTGAGGATAAGATTTTAAATATTGAAATTGTCTGCGGTTCATATTTCGATATTGATTTTGGGTTTAACCTTTTTGATTTGGTTGTTTCAACCTATTCTTTGCATCATTTTAGTAAAGATGAGAAATTAGTCTTATATAAAAGGGTATATGAATCGTTAAAGCCTGGAGGAAGATTTATAAATGGCGATAATACAGTTAAAAGTATAGATAAGGAAAGGTTCTACATAGAAGAAAACAAAAGGATTAGAGAGGAACAAGGAATAAAACATGGGTTGTACCATATTGACACACCCTTAGCAGTTGAAACCGAGATACATTTATTAGAACAAGCAGGCTTTGAGAAGGTTTATATACATAAGCAGTGGGACAACACAACCATATTTGTTTGCCATAAAGGTCTATAGAAAAAGCCTACGGCGGCAGAAGCAATCATTTAACTCTTGGCGAAGATGAAATAAACCTGCCATCATGCCTACGTATAGCAGAACAATGTGGAGCGTGGTGTGTAATTGAAGTCAAAACCATAGAAGTCTTGAAAGCATCGATCTTGTGGATTAACGCCTTTAAATACAGAAAGGAAAAAACGTAATATTATAAGCTGATTAATGGATTGCTATAAGGGAGGAGATCTAAAATGAAAGCAAAAAGATTATCCCCGGGCGGAATAATAGGAATAATTTGCACAAGCCACGTTGCAGACATCAAAAAATACTCCCGGATTGTTGAAACACTCAATCGACTGGGGTACAAAGTAAAACTCGGAGCAAACATCTATAAAGATAGTATTTTCGGTACGACCAAAGCAAAAAACACATATTATTTCTTGAGGAACACGAGAAGTTCAGCAGCGTAGGAGCAGTCAGTTCCTGCCTGGCATTTATTGAACAGAGTGCTTTTATGAAAAATGTATCAGGAGTGATTTTCGGACATTATGCCGATTTGATCCCTGACGAATTGCTGCATTGCTTTGAGCGTTTCGGGTCAAGAAACAACATCCCTGTAGTGTATACCGATGATTTTGGACATGGCACAAGACATGCTGTTTACCGATAGGTATGAATGCTGAACTTGATGCTGACAGACAGACCTTGTTTTTCTTATAACTATTTGAGCAAGCATAACATATAACAGGGAATATTTCAATTTGCCAGAAAATCTTGTTCTGGTATTCTTTCACGGTCAAAATTGCTGTGTCCTTTCACATGTTATATTCATATAGTGAAAGACCGCACATGTATAACATCCGACAATACTTACAATCCCCCTCGGAAGGGGATATTGGTTTCTGTAACGTCCGGATATATATTACGTCAATATCCGGATAATTAATGACATCTATTTCTGGACACTATGCGTCTTAAGTTTTTTATGAAAAAGGATGGGAAGTTGGGCGTGAATATTATAAAATATTCAGAAATGACAAATTGGAGTTTGGGGGTAAATCGATTTCTATTTATCAATTGAGCCTATGAAAGACCGGACAGTTTATCGTATAGCAGGCAATATAATTTGAATTTATTGGATGACATTGAGTAAAATCCTATAGCATATAGAGGGGTTCTTCGCCAAAGTCAAATAAGATGGTCTGGGAAAAGGCAATCAGTTAAACTTAAGAGGGGGCTGTTGCTCGAAAAGATAAATAATATTCTTTGATTTAGATGGCACATTATACCGCACTCACTTAACCGCATTGCCACCGCTGTATGTTTTGGGTGTGGAGAATATGGGATCACATTTATATATAAAAAATAGAGAAAGATATTGCAAGTCTTAAAAAACCTGTTGCCATTGTTCTTTCGCTTCGCACTCAAGGCTATTTATCAGTTCCTTGGCTGCAATGGACAAAGGCACATCTTTTAGCCAGGCGGCGCCTATACTTCTGGGCGGGATTTTTTCCAAAGGTTCGATTAAATATAAATAGCCTTTTTCCAATTCATCTTTGATGAAATTTTTAATAACGCATGCTATACCAAAGTCAAATCTGGCGAATTGTATCAGCAAATCAATGTTGCCAAGCTCAAAATCCGGTGTTACCGATATGGAGTTATCCTGAAAGTACCTGTCAATATATAGCCTTGAATTGCTGCTTCTTTCCAGCAGAATCAGGGGGTGTTTCACTATTTCACTTAATGACTGTTTTCGGGTGCTGAGGTGTTTATATTTTTCTCCTGCAACGAAGCAATCCTGTATTTCCATCAGGTTTTTTATGCGAAGCAGCTCGTCATAAAATGGCATATTAATGATTCCAAAATCAATTTTACCGGCTTTTAAGTAGCTTATAATCTCAGGCGTAGTCGGGCATATTACATGTATTTTTATGGCGGGGTGAGCCTTATTGAAGTGTTTTAAATGAGGCAACAGATAATGCTTGCAAAGGGTATCGCTTACCCCTATTCGTATCTCTCCGCTAAGCAGATTTTTTATGTCCTCTATTTTTTTCTTGGCTGCAGATATAAAATTAAAAGCCTGATCAATGTATGTATAGAGGATTTCCCCCTCCTGTGTCAGCTTTACACCTTTCGGGGTTCTTACAAACAGTGTACATTCCATGTTATCTTCAAGTTGTTTGATAGCCCTGCTTACAGCTGGCTGGGTTATATACAGTTGTTCCGAAGCTTTTGAAATGCTCCCGTATTTGGCGGCGAAATAAAATGTTTTGTATAATTCCAGATTCATATATATTACCTACCTTTATAGCCTATATAAATAATATGCATTTTATTTATATCATGCTGTCTATTATAATCAAATTGTAAGTAAATGCAAGGAGGTTTTATAATATGGGTGTAAAAATAGGGATAAATGGATTTGGCAGAATTGGCAGGAATACTTTTAAGGCAATCCTGGAGCTATACTCAGGCAAACTCGATGTCGTTGCCATTAATGATCTGACTGACGCAAAGACACTGGCACATCTTTTGAAATATGACTCTTTATATGGAAAATTCAACGGAACTGTGGAAGCAAGGGAAAACACCCTAATGGTTAACGGTAAAGAGATAAAGATACTGTCTGAAAGAGACCCGGGAAACATTGACTGGCTGGGGCTGGGAGTCGAAATAGTGCTTGAATCAACCGGCTTGTTTACTAAGAGGGATAAAGCAGAAGTGCACATTACAAAGGGAGGAGCAAAAAAAGTACTCATATCTGCTCCTGCAACAGATGAGGACATAACAATAGTATTGGGGGTTAATGAGGATAAATATGATCCCAAGGCACATCACATCATATCCAATGCTTCCTGCACAACCAACTGCCTTGCCCCTGTAGCCAAAGTACTGAATGATAGCTTTGTTATAAAGAAAGGCTATATGACCACGGTACACGCATATACAAATGACCAGAGAATTCTTGACCTTCCCCACAGCGATATAAGAAGAGCAAGAGCTGCAGCCGAGTCTATCATTCCCACCAAGACCGGCGCTGCAAAAGCAATTGGTGCGGTTTTACCTGAGCTGTCGGGAAAGCTCTATGGATACTCGCTGAGAGTACCGGTCCCAACAGTTTCTATAATTGATCTTGTGGCTGAAACTGAAAAGATAGTTACAAAAGATGAAGTAAATGCTGTTTTCAAAGCAGTTTCAGAAGGACCAATGAAGGGTATAATAAAGTACTCCGAAGAGCCTTTGGTGTCTGCAGACTATAAGGGTGATCCTGCATCAGCTATAATTGATGCGTTGTCCACAATGGTAATAGGCGACAATCTGGTTAAAGTGGTTGCATGGTATGACAATGAATGGGGTTATTCCAACAGATATGCCGATTTGGCTGCATTTGTAGCATGGAAAATGAATTAATATTGTCTTCCGCCTGCTGATTATTCCAATATAAAGGCTGAAGCCGGTTTTCTGTTAATCAACCCGTAAGCTGCAAACTTACGGGTTGATTAATTGTAAGAAATATGACTAAAATATAATCTGCAATACTTGATTCCGTCAACTTGGGCAAGGTCGAGTGCATGATGTTGATGTTAAAGAAATCTATTGGAGGATAATATATGGAACATAAAGGCACGATTCCGATTGAGACAGGGCGCCTGCTGCTTCGAAGGTTCCGGCCGGATGATCTTGAGGATATGTATAAAAACTGCTGGGCAGATCCGGATGTCTGGAAGTTCACGCGATATAAGCCTATGAAGTGTGTTGAGGACGTTGTTAATAATGCCGGAATGTTCACCAAAGAATGGTTTGACGCATATAAAAGACCAAACCGGTACAGCTGGGCCATTGAGCTAAAAAGCATCAGGAAGCCGATAGGGAGGATGTTCGGCATGCATCCGAATGACAAAGAGCAATCCGTGGAACTTGGCTATGAGCTGGGAAAAGCCTGGTGGAACCAGGGGCTTATGACGGAAGCTGTGCGGGCAGTTATCGATTTCTTTCTTGACGATGTGGGAATGCAGCAGATATACGCATCTCATTCAAGTGATAATCCCGCCTCAGGGAAAGTTATGCAAAAGGCGGGAATGAAATATCAGGCTGTTCATGATCAGACCATGAATGATAATCACGGAACTTCCGACGAAATCGTTTATGCGGTTTACCGAACAGTCGCTAGACGTGATGAAGCGCGCTGTACGCGGGTAAGGCTTGCTGAGATCGCTCTGGCGCAGACCAAAATCCCTCTACACGGATATCTGGATGGACAAGATACCAATCTGCATCCTGTCGTGGCGCCCTTCCGAAAATGGGACCTTGCATCTGCGGATAGAGGGTGGTGTGCGGCGTTTGTGTACTACTGCTGTCTGCTGACCGGATTTGAAATTCCGTATAAACCGCCCGAATGTAATGATGTAGGTTCGCTTGCCGGGTGCGGGAGCTGGGAAGTGTTTGCCCAGACCAATCCCGAACTTGAATACCACTCACGAAACGATATATTATTTACACCTGATATCGGAGACATAGTATTGTTTGATCATGTCTTCTGTGAGAAAGAACACGATCATATGGGAATCATTCTCTCAGTAAAACCGGACAGGCTGATTACTGCGGAAGGAAATGCAGGTAATACGAATACCGCTCTGGTGATGGAACGGGCTCGCGATGAGCACATCCGCGCCTACATCCGCATTCCGGACCGTTACAGGTATTCAGTTGCCATCTGACGTTCTTTGCCCGATAGATGTTTTGTCGATATATAAAAAGTGGTAGAAAAATGCATTAATTATAAGGTAAAATAACGAGATAAAGGGTTAAACGATCTAATATATCCGGTTATGGGAATGACTACCTGGAAAAGAAAGTCGGAACTTATGGCAGGGTCACTATAAAAACTTGAACCAGGATAAACATAAAACACAATGGAGATGCCTATGGAATATAAAATAATCAGATTAGTTATAAAAGCACCATTTGGTGATACGGTAAACACGGTATATCCCACGCTGATGTGGGATGAAAAGAACATTGTGCTTGTGGATTGCGGCTTTATTGGCTCCCTTCCCATACTCGAAAAAGAATTGGTACAATATGGGCTGACTGTGAAAAAACTTACCGGGTTGGTGCTGACGCATCACGACCACGACCATATGGGCGCGGCAGCCGAATTGAAAAGGGTTAATCCCCAGTTAAAGATATATTCCTCTCATGCAGAAGCACCCTATATTTCCGCACAGGAAAAGCCGCTTCGTCTTAGTCAGGCTGAGGAGATACAGAAAACGCTCCCTCCGGATCAGCAGGATTTCGGCAGAGCATTTTGTGATATGCTGCGCCGGGTTGAGCCAGTTTTGGTGGACGAATTTCTGAATGACAATGACATAATGGACTGGTGCGGCGGATGCCGTATAATCGCCACGCCGGGTCATACTCCCGGACACATTTCGCTTTATATTGAAAAAGACTCAATTGTTATTACCGGTGATGCCATAGCTTTGGAGGAAGGCCGCCCAGTGATTGCAAATCCACAATTCACGCTGGATTTAAACAAGGCTGAGAGCTCAATGAATAAGCTGCTGTCACTCAAAGCAAATGCCTATTATTGTTATCACGGCGGCGTGTATAGTAAGGCATAGCCGGGATTTTACCATCAGGAGATGTGAGTAGTGTGATTAATATCTTGATCATCGAGGACGATACCGCACTCAGCAACGGCATAGTTTATGCTTTAAAAGATGATAACTTTGCCTTTGTGCAGGCTTTTGATCTTGCAACTGCAAAAGAACAGATTAAAAGCAATTCCTTCGATTTGATAATCTTGGATATCAATCTGCCGGACGGAAACGGCTTTGAATTATTGGCCGATATCCGTAGAACGTTGGACACACCTGTAATTGTTCTTACAGTTAATGATATGGAAACCGATATTGTAACAGGCTTTGAGCTCGGCGCGGATGACTATATTACGAAACCATTCAGCCTTATGGTTCTGCGGGCAAGAGTTGGTGCCCGGCTTCGGAAGGCCAAAAAGCAGCTCCCTAAAACCATATCTATAGATAAATTCTCTTTTTCCTTTGATGAGATGGTATTTTTGAAAAACGGCAGGCCCATTGAACTTAGCAAAACTGAACAGAAGCTGCTGCGGATTCTGGTTGAGAACAGAGGGAAAACGGTTTCCCGTTCAGAATTGGTTGACAGAATCTGGACGGACGGAGCGGAGTATGTTGATGAAAATGCCCTGTCGGTCACAATAAAAAGGCTGCGTGATAAACTGGAGGATTCACCGTCAAACCCGCAATATATCAAAACGGTTTACGGTATCGGCTATACCTGGGCGGTGAAATGACATGAACACGTTGGATATAATCTGCATAGGAATTGCCATAGCTGTGGCGGTGGCAGCTGCGGTGGTTGTTCTTCTGTACCGGCAAAAGGTAAGAAAAACAGTTGAAAAAATCAGTATGATGCTGGACAAAGCCATAGACGGCAGTTTTGAGGAAAGCGTCTTTGACGAATCTGCCCTGTCTTCAGTGGAATCAAAGCTGGCACGGTTTCTTTCGATAAGCATGTCATCCTCAAAGAATATGCTGGCAGAAAAAGATAAAATAAAAAGGCTGATTTCTGATATTGCACACCAGACCAAAACGCCCATTACCAATATTCTGCTCTATTCACAACTTCTCGGCGAGCATGAGCTTCCGGAAAACAGCACGGAGCTTGTGCAGGCATTGTCCTCCCAGGCTGAAAAGCTGAACTTTCTCATTAGCGCCCTGGTTAATTTATCCCGGCTTGAAACCGGCATCATTACCGTTTCGCCCGGAAAGGAACCGGTACAAAAACTGCTGGATGAGGTAAGGGAACAGATCATGCCGAAAGCAGATGCAAAAGGTGTTTCTGTTACCATTGAGGATACCGGTGTAAATGCATATTTTGACCTGAAGTGGACGACTGAGGCAATGTATAATATTGTTGACAATGCCGTGAAATATACCCGAAGCGGTGGCAGTGTCAGGATAAAAGTAATTCCTTATGAGATGTTTTGCCGCATTGATATAACCGATAACGGAATAGGAATTGCAGAACATGAACAAAGCAAAATATTCACCCGTTTCTATCGCTCACCGGCAGTAAGCAATCAGGAAGGCGTGGGTATTGGACTGTTTCTGGCAAGAGAAATTTTGGATGCTGAGGGTGGTTACATAAAGGTGTCATCTTCTCCGGGCAGCGGCTCAACATTCTCGGTTTTTCTCCCTATGGGGGAGTAAAGATGGAATTGAATCTTACAAAACCGTTAGATTTCAGAAAGAACGGTGAAAGATTGCTGTGATATAGTCTGTATTGTAGAAAACTGCAATACAGACTGTTTGATTTATAGGAGGAGATGAAATGGCAATACTTGAAACAAAGGAACTGAAAAAATATTACGGCAGCGGAGAGAGCCTTGTCCGCGCCGTTGACAATATTGACATAACCATTGAAAACGGGGAGTTTGTGGCAATCGTAGGTACATCAGGAAGCGGCAAGTCCACCCTGCTGCATCTGATGGGCGGGCTTGACCGTCCGACAAGCGGCAAGGTTTTCGTAGACGGCAAGGATATATTCTCTCTTAAAGATGAGGAACTTACAATATTTCGCAGGCGAAAAATTGGTTTTGTTTTTCAGAATTATAATCTCGTTCCTGTCCTGAATGTGTACGAAAACATAGTTTTGCCCGTTCAGCTGGACGGGAACGAACCTGACAAACTTTATTTGGACAAGATTATCAGAACGCTGGGGCTTGAAAGCAAGCTGAACAATCTGCCGAACAACCTTTCTGGCGGTCAGCAGCAACGGGTGGCAATTGCCAGGGCTTTGGCGGCAAAACCCGCCATTATTCTGGCCGACGAACCTACGGGAAACCTGGACAGCAGGACCAGCCTCGATGTTATGGGGCTGCTCAAGGTGACAAGCCAGCAGTTCAGGCAAACCATTGTGATGATAACGCACAATGAAGAAATTGCTCAGATGGCGGATCGCATCGTCCGTATCGAGGACGGTAAAATCGTGGGTGGTGATGGGCGATGATTAAGGTGAAAAACAAAAAAGCCGTCCGGAACCTGGCCAATAAAAGTTTTCGTGCCAACAGAACCCGCAATCTGATTACGTTCATGGCTATTGCCTTAACCTCGGTGCTTTTTACCACCCTTTTTACAATGGGCATGGGAACGGTGGAAAGCATCCAGAAGGCTACCATGCGACAGGCCGGCGGTGACGGGCATGCTGCACTGAAATATATTACCGACGAGGAATTCGACAATGTCAAAGATCATCCCCTTATAAAAGAAATTTCCTATAACCGCGCATTGAGCGATGGAGTGGAAAATGAAGCGTTTATTAAGCGCCGCACCGAGTTCTGGTACATTGATGATGTGGGGATGAAGCTTTGTTTTTCCGAACCTGCAAGCGGACACAAGCCCGTGGCTGAAAATGAAATTATAGCAGACACAAAAACCTTGCAGCTTCTGGGTGTTCCACTTGAAGTTGGTGCACCGCTTACTCTGATTCTGAATATCAGGGGAGAGAAAGTGCAGAGGGATTTTATCCTTGCCGGCTGGTGGGAAAGCGATCCTGTCTTCAATGTGGGCCGGATAATTGCCTCACGCGCCTACGTGGATGCCCATATTGACGAACTGCAGAATACCTTTAAACAGGATTATTCAATAACAGGCACCATCAATGCCTATATCATGTTCAAAAACAGCATGGATTTGAGAGGAAAGCTGGAAAAAGTCATAACCGATAGCGGTTATTCAATAGATCCTGATTCGCCTGATTACCTGGAGCACAACGTGAACTGGGCTTACCTTTCCACCAACTTCGGCATGGATGCAAGCACTCTGATTATGTTGACATTGGGACTGTCGCTTATCATATTCACAGGCTATCTGATTATCTACAATATTTTTCAGATTTCAGTCATCCAGGATATCCGGTTTTATGGTCTTTTGAAGACTATCGGCACAACGGGAAAACAGATACACCTTATTATCCGAAGACAGGCACTGATTCTTTCAGCGATAGGCGTTCCGATAGGACTGATAGCAGGATATTTCAGCGGCAAAGCTTTTGTTCCGCTGATAATGAACAATTCCACGTATAGAGAAAGCATGGCATCAGTATCTCCCAGCCCGTTGATTTTCATTGGCGCGGCGCTGTTTTCAGTCATTACCGTGTTCATCAGTACATTTAAGCCGGGTCGGATAGCTGCAGCCGTATCACCGCTGGAGGCAGTGAGGTATATGGATGGGAATGTCAAACTGGCTAAAAAACAGAAAGAATCTGTCAATGGATGGAAAATGCACCGCATGGCATTGTCTAATTTAGGGCGCAACAAGAGACGCACGATTCTTGTTTTTGTCAGCCTGTCCCTGAGCCTTGTGCTGCTGAATACTGTATTTACGCTGTCCCAAAACATTGACCTGGACAAATTTCTTGCCAAGTTTGTGGATACCGATTTCCTGGTTGCCCATGCAGACTACTTCCTGAATAACTTCCGCGGTCCTGAAAATCAGACCAGTGAAAGCCTGATTCAGGCGGTTGAAGCACAGCCGGGGTTCGAAGAGGGCGGGCGGCTGTATGGCGGCAGGGCGGAGATGTTTACCGTTGAGGACGAAAAAAACAAAGTACAGAAGTATAATATTGATGCCAACGGTGACTTCATAGCTGCAGTCTATGGTCTTGAAGAACTGCCGCTCAGAAGGCTGGAACTTATTGACGGTGAATTGGATTTCGAAAAGCTGGCATCCGGGGAATATATACTGGAAGGCGTCTATTTGGATGACAATAATGTACCACAAATGGCAAGTGCTCATTTTAAGGTAGGTGAAACCATTACGCTGCATACTTACAGGGGTATGTCGGAAAAGCTTTCAGACAGGGAGTACACTACGCAGAAGTTTACAGTGCTTGGCCATGTAGCCGTTAAAACCTTTTCCAATTCAGACCGGTCAAGATGGGAATACACCTTCTATCTTCCTGCTGAGGTATACAAATCCCTGGTGTCAAACCCTGCAATTATGAGCTATGCCTTTAATGTTTCTGACGACATGGAAGCATGGATGGAGCAATTTCTGCAAAGCTACACCGATTCTGTGGAGCCTGCAATGAATTATACCTCGAAGTTTACATCTCTCAAGGAGTTTGCCGGCATGCAGAGCACCGTCGTTATGGTTGGCGGCACACTGAGTTTCGTAATTGGACTTATCGGGATACTCAATTTCATCAATACAATTCTTACAAGCATCTTTTCCCGTCGGAAAGAATTTGCCATGCTGCAGAGCATTGGAATGACGAGAAAGCAATTGCGCACTGTTCTGATGCTTGAAGGATTATATTTCGCTCTTGGAACCTGTGTGCTTTCGATTGCTTTCGGTACGATTTTTTCACTTTTGGTTGTCAGGCCCCTGGAAAACGCGCTGTGGTTCTTCAGTTACCGGTTTATCCTGTGGCCGCTTTTAGTTGTACAGCCAATACTGTTTGTAATTGGAGCGGTTATTCCCTTATTGTCATATATCATGACCGACAGGCAAAGTATCGTCGAGCGGCTCAGGGAGGTGGAATCGTAGATGAAGTAAGCCAAGGGCTTATGTAATCACTGGAAAATGGAAGCATACAATACTTCAATCAGTCTGTTTATGAGTTATATCAATTATGTTTCCAAAGAACATCCGGAAGGTTTGGATAACTTTGTAACAAAGCAGAATTAGCAGCATTCAGATTAATTTTGATAAATGTTGATACTGATAACTGCGATATAAATAGTGAAGGTATGGAAGTAGAACAATGTGCAGTGTGTAGAATTGATAACAATACTGTAAGCAGCTTTTTATCCGGAAAGGAAGTGTTAAATGGAACAAATCAGGCAAATCAAAATAACTGATTTACAGGATTGTATTGAGGTAATTAACAAAAGCTTTGCAACAGTAGCAACCAAATTTAATCTGTCAGAGCAAAACTGCCCAAGGCATCCCAGCTTTATGAAAATTGATACATTGCAAAAGCGGTTTGCGGATGGATATCTTATGTAAGGTTTTTATGAGCAAGGGAAGCTTGTTGGATATGTGTCCATATCTATTGACAAAGAAAATACTGCTGAATTGCATAACCTGGCAGTTTTGCCTGATTACCGCCATAAAGGGTACGGCAAAAGCCTGCTTGATTATTGTGAAAAGAAAGCGAAAGAGATGGGATGTAATAAAATCAAAATAGAAATCATTGAAGAAAGCAAAATATTAAAAGATTGGTACCTTAAGAATGGTTTCATCCATCTGTTTAAAAAGAAATTTGAACATTTGCCGTTTACCGTAGGTTTCATGGAGAAGAACATATAAAACATGTCTGTTATCCCATGTCCAATCCTCAAATTTATGGACTCCATGAAATCAAAAAATCTTGATGAGGCAACATTATGTTGATTTTTTTACCACGAGATAGAATGGATGGTAATTAACACAGAGCTTTGCTGTTGATTTCGAAGAGTTTCTGATTTTTACCTGAAGATAACATGTCCATGTCTTGTATTGAGGTGTTATTTAGTGATATTATAGCATTATCGGCATTACTTGGAGAAACTGCATGGTTGCTTTTCTGGATTCTATGAAAAGGACGAAACGATGATGATAGTATCAAGGATTATTCACAAGATGGTCGATTTTTCAAAGGGAAATCTTCATGACATCAATCATTTCATGAAGGTTTGGGCATTTGCCAAAACGATTGGTGAGTCCGAGAAGCTTGACAAGGAAAGGCAGCTTATCCTTGAGATCGCAGCTATCCTACACGATATTGCATGCCCGTTGTGCAGAGAAAAATACGGCAATACAAACGGCAAGTACCAGGAAATGGAAGGCGTCCCGCTTGTGCGTGAATTTCTGAAAGACTTTGAGCTTAGTCAAGAACTGGTTGACCGCGTTGCTTTTTTGGTTGGCCATCATCACACGTATACGGATGTGGACGGGTTAGACTATCAGATTCTCCTTGAAGCAGATTATATTGTTAATGCGGATGAAGGCGGGTATTCCGGCGATAATATTGCAAATACCTGTAACAGCCTGTTTAGGACAGAGACAGGTAAATCTTTGCTGAAAAGCATATATAGGATTTAAGTGTTATATGATACTTTGGATGTTCATCCAAGTTGTGATTGACAGTTGTTTGAATTAAAGTAAAAAAGCAACTTCGTGGTTGAGGCAATAAAACTGATTATTTATGATGAGCAATAAAAGTGAACTACAGGAACATGGTGCTATCAGCGAGCTTATTTTATTTTCCGGTTAATTTATTTAATTTTATTGCACAATGGCAGTCCGACGGCATATGAAAACAAACTCTGCAAAGGCAAGGCCCAACAGAAATATATTTGTATTATAATATAAATATCCAGGTGATGCTAATGTTTAAGCGTATTATATCATTACTTTGTGTATGCATTCTCTGTTTAATCGTAATGTTTTCACCTCCGATTCATTATCCGGAAGAAAATAATTCCAGAACTGCAGTTATAGTTGTTGACGAACCATTGTCACCCGATCAAGATTCAGTCGACACAATCGCTGAGAACGGCACCAATACTACCGAAACAGCGCCTTCGGAAAAAATCTCTAGGCATTCCGAGCCTGTTACAACCCAGAAAGAGCCCACCGAATTAAAAAGCAAAACAAAAGATCAAACTGAAAACACTCCATTTCATTTAATAACAGAATCTCATGAAAAATCCGGTTCTGATACTGAAAAAACGGCGGAATCTTCACAAACAGCTCCAAATGACGAGTCTTCGCACGATGCTTCATTACATAGATATCCAACCGCAGCTCCCACTGCCGGGGCTTCGACAACACCTTTACCTGTCCGGTCATCAACTGAAACTCCTGCTCCAACTGCCGTACCATCATTAGTAACTTCTTTATCCGATGATTCGGCTGAAAATTCAACCAGCGGACACACCCAAACATGTAATTCCTCCGAACTTTCAACTACAAGCCCGAACACCGGGACCTCACAGAAGGACTACTCCTCACAGCAATCACTGTCAGCTATAATTACTGATCCTTTACAGTCATCCTCAAAGGATGATTCAGAAACAGCCCCTGGATTAATATCACCGGACGACAAACTGGTTCAGACAAATGCAACATTTGTGTTTGAGAATACTCCCATAGAGTTATCAAATCCGGTTTATATTGTTAACTGCAGGTATTACCTGCCTATTGCTGAAATGATTGGGGAGATGGGTGGCAGTTTTGAGTATTTCCCTGAGAAAAAAACATTCCGCCTGTCCCTGCATCAAAAAGATATTGAAATAAGCGGCAATTCCTTTACTTCCGGGCAGAGTACACACAGGCTGTTTTGCGGCGTAAACAGTATTAATAATGTAGAATATATTTCGCTTATTGATGTGGTAAGGATGTTTGACTGGATTGCCGACTGGGATGTACCGAATGAAACCGTTAATATTTTTAAAAAACGCGGCACCATTGAAAAGAAACCGCAAAAGAAAGGAGATAAGACGGCTTTAATACGCCTCGAGGATTTTTCAGCGGGTGAATATTACCGGCACAGCCCTGAAGAACTTGCGAAGATCCGTATTGTAGTTGATTACCTTGAATCCTGCAACATCCCTTATTACGTGGCATGGGTTCCGCGGTATATGGATCCCCAGAAAAATATTGACATGGATCCTTTAAGCAATTACAGTACATATAATATATGTTTTATCTATACACTTGACTATATGGTTTGGCACAGCGGATATATAGGCCTTCATGGTTATACCCATCAGCACGGTACAGAGCAAAGCCTCAAGGGAAATGAGTCGGGATCCGGCATAAACGACCAACCGGGACAGATGCGCAAAATAATTGAAAAGGCAATTCACACTGCGCAAAAGCTTGGAATTCACTGCACATTTTTTGAATTCCCCCATTACGCGGCAACCTCCGAACAGCTGGAAACCGCTGAAGAATATTTTGAATATATTTACGAGCCGAGGCCAGGTACTTATCATAAAACTGTACTGGAAATCCAAAAACCTGGCAGAACAGTAAAATATATACCCACTCCTCTTGATTATATAAATTCAAAATATGACGTTGATAAAATGCTTGAAAAAATCGATAATTTACCGCCTGATGTGCTTGCAAGCTTTTTCTTCCACCCGGTTCTTGAATATGAAACCATTGAGCTGTTTAAGGAGAGTGACGGATACCCTTCATATAAGTATGACACCCGATCAATTCTGCATCGGGTCATAGAGCATCTTCAGAAAAGAGGCTACGAGTTCAGAACCATCGACTCGCTGTAATATGAGGGGCAGGCTCGTTTTAGTTTGCATGCTTTGTGTTATGAATAATCTTGTTCATACAGACATTCCACTAAATAATGTTTTTTTTATCTGCAAGACAGGCAGGTTGTGGAGGTATGGCAATGGAGACAAATTGCATCAGAGAGATATTAAACCAAAATTGTGATATTGACGTCAGGAATATTGAGTTATTCCGTGAAGGCGGAAATATTTCATATGTTGTTTATGGTAAAGACAAAAAATTTTTCCTTAAAATAATAAGGCCGCCATTCATTGAAAACACACTATATTCAATCGATGTTCAATTGTATCTTATGAAAAATCAATTTCCTGTCATACCTGTTGTACTAACCAAAAATAATGATCCATGGCAAGTCGGTAGCCATCTACGGCGATCCTGATACCGTTCTGGGTATTACCTCGCTGGTTCTTGAAATGGGAATGATCCCAAAATATGTCATCACGGGAACTCCCGGCGATGCATTTACCGGGAAGGCCCAGGAGCTGTTTGACAGGTATGAAGTGACAGGCTGCAAGGCCAAGGCCTTTTCAGATTTGTTCGAACTCCACCAGTGGATCAAGAACGAACGGGTGGATCTTCTCATTGGAGGTTCCTATGGCAAGCAGATTGCAAAGGCCGAGGATATTCCCCTGGTCAGGGCCGGATTCCCTGTCCTGGACCGTTATGTTCATTCATATATGCCACTGGTGGGCTACCGTGGAGCAATGCGCCTGGTTGAACTGATTCTGAATGCTTTAATGGACAGGAAGGACAGGGATTGCGCTGATGAAGATCTGGAGCTGGTCATGTAGGCCGTCTCCCCGGAAGGAAGGTGGATTTTATGAAAGAACAGGGCTTAATTCTTGAGGAACGGCAACGGTTTATTCACCAAAAGGGGAGCTGCGGCTCAAATACCATAAAATGCGATACAGGGAGCCTTTCGGGAGCCGTCAGCCAGCGAGCCTGCGTGTATTGCGGCGCCAGGGTGGTATTAAATCCAATTACCGATGCTTTTCATATTGTCCATGGACCCATCGGCTGTGCCAGCTACACCTGGGATATCCGCGGCAGTCTCTCTAGTAATGAGGAATGGTACAGAAACAGCTTTTCCACAGACCTGACAGAACAGGATGTCATCTTCGGTGGCGAGAAAAGGCTGTGGGAGGCACTGTCAGAAGTGGCACAGGTGCATTCCCCAAAGGTAATCTTCGTCTATGCCACCTGCATTGTGGGGGTGATTGGGGACGATGTGCGGGCCGTGTGCAAAAAAGCCGAAGAAAGCTTCGGAATCCGGGTCATACCAGTCATGTCACCGGGCTTTGCGGGGCATAAGCCGGTAGGATACAGAATGGCGTGCAATGCCATTATGGAGCTTCTTTCCAAAGCGCCCAAAGCCACAAAAAAAACCAGGAGTGTCAATATACTGGGTGATTTCAATCTTGCCGGAGAGATGTGGATTATCAAAGGCTATCTTGAAGAAATGGGCATAGAGGTGGTCGCAAAAATCACCGGAGACGCCGGTTGTGACGAGCTGATGCGTGCCGGGGAGGCCGCCCTGAACATTGTCCAGTGTGCGGGTTCGATGACTTACCTGGCCAGGCGCATGGAGGAGGTCATGGGCATTCCCTATATCAAGGTAAGTTTCTTCGGTATCGAAGACACAAGCCAATCCCTTCTCCATATTGCCCAGGTCCTGGGAGATCGGGAAGCCGAGAGAAAGGCACGTCTGCTAATTTCCAGGGAAACCCGGGTGCTGGACGAACTCCTCCTCCGGAGCCGGGAAGCCTTAAAAGGCAAGAAAGCGGCCATCTATGTAGGCGGCGGTTTTAAGGCCATCTCACTTATTAAACAGTTTCGTGAGATTGGTATGGAAACCGTGGTAGTGGGAACACAGACGGGCAAGAAGGAGGACTATGACATCATCAACAGCCTGGTCAGGGAAGGCACCGTGGTGCTGGACGACGCCAATCCGGCAGAGCTGGAGTATTTTATCAGGGAAAAACAAGCCGATGTTTTGGTGGGAGGTGTTAAGGAGCGGCCCCTTGCATATAAGCTGGGGGTAGCCTTCCTGGATCACAACCATGAGCGAAGGCATCCATTGGTAGGCTTTATTGGGATGAGAAATTTTATTAATGAGCTGAATCTTTCCGTCAACAGCCCGGTCTGGCAGTATGTGAGGTGATAGCATGCGTCCAAAGCTGAAAAATCTGACCGTTAACCCCTGTAAAATGTGTATGCCCATGGGATGCGTCCATGCCTTTTACGGGATTGCCCGGTGCATGACCCTGCTTCATGGCTCCCAGGGCTGCAGTACCTATATCCGGCGGCATATGGCCACCCACTATAACGAGCCCGTGGATATTGCATCTTCGGCGCTGACCGAGGAAGGAACGGTTTATGGCGGAGAAAATAACCTTATAAAAGGAATCAATAACCTTTGCCGGATGTATGACCCCGATGTGATTGGTATTGCCACCACCTGCCTTTCGGAAACCATTGGAGAGGACATTGAAGGGATCATTAAAAGGTATTATGTACAGTATCCGGAAAGCCGGGTCAAGCTCATTCCCGTCGCCTCGGGAGGATATATGGGAACCCAGTTCGAGGGCTATTTCCAAACCCTGTACAGCATACTTCAGCATGTTGAAATGAAGAAAGAGAAGCATGATCGTATTAATGTCATTACCGGCATGTTAAGTCCCTCCGATGTGAGGATTATCAAAGATATCCTTTCACTGTTCCCCATTGAATATATACTTCTGCCCGATGCCTCGGATAACCTGGACAGAGGCTAGAATGTTCCCCCGGGGAGTACCTGAAGGAGACCTACGGCGTACCACTGGTACGCCTGAGCCCTCCGGTGAGATTGAAGAATACCGATGCCTTCATCCGTATGCCCGAATCCATTTGCCGGTGGCCCCCGGCTGCAACATCCAGTGTAAATACTGTGTCAGAAAATTTGATTGCCCCAATGAAAGCCGCCCTGGAGTCACCACCCGGGTCCTTACGCCCGAGGAAGCCCTGCAGCGCTTTCTGGATGCGAAAAAGCGGCTGAACAATCTTACAGTAGTTGGCATAGCGGGGCCTGGAGATGCGCTGGCTGATTTTGAAAAAACCAGGGAGACCCTCCGGCTCATCCGTGAACATGACCCAAATATAACTTTTTGCATTTCAACCAATGGCCTGGTGCTTCCCCAGTATGTGGATGAACTGGTTTCCCTGGGAGTTTCCCATGTGACCGTCACCATTAATGCTGTGGATGTGGAGGTGGCCAGCAAGATTTATTCCCATGTCACGATGATGGGCATGCGCTATTCAGGAATGGCGGGAGCGGCCATGCTGGTATCCAATCAGCTTCTGGGACTGAAGCTCCTTTCCTCCAGGGGCGTAACCTGCAAGGTTAATTGCGTGGTTCTTCGGGGTATTAACGACCACCATATTGAAACGGTGGTGGAGAAGGTCAAAAGCATGGGGGCCGGCATTACAAACATTATGCAGATGATCCCGGTCAGGGGCAGCGCTTTTGAGAACCTGGAGCCGGTCAGCATCGAAACCATCAACGAAATCAGGAAACGATGCGGGAAGATCCTGCCCCAGATGTATCATTGCAGGCAGTGCCGGGCTGACGCGGTGGGGCTTCTGGGCGAGGATCAGTCCCTTGCTTTTTACGGTGCAGATGAACCCGTTCAGAATGAACCAAGGGAGAAAAAGGGACTGAGGTTTGCCGTGGCCACGAAGAGCGGGATACTGGTGGATCAGCACTTTGGAAAGGTTGATGAATTCCTGGTTTATGAGTATCGCGAGGGCCGGGTGTCATATATTGAAAAGCGCAGTATCGACAAATATTGTGTTGGCGCGGATGACTGCAACCCCAGGGAGGATAAAATGACCCGAATCCTCAGCACCCTAAATGACTGTGACGGCGTCATTGCCCTGCGGATAGGATTGGTCCCGCAAAGGCGGCTGGAGGAAAGCGGCATTCATACCTATACCACCTGTGACGGCATCCATGAGGCCATTACCAAAATAGCCGGAGAATTGTCAGGAGAGGAGGCGGTATAAATGGTTAAGCCCAAATATCATGTGTTTGTCTGCACCAGCTGCAGGCCCAATGGCACGCAAAAGGGATTTTGCCATAGCAAGGAGGCTGTATCGATAGTCCAGAGGTTCATCGAAGAAATTGATGAGAGAGAACTGTCAAACGAGGTATTGGTCACTATCGCGGGGTGCTTCGGCATCTGTGACAAGGGACCCATTGTTGTAATTTATCCTGACGGGGCATGGTATGGAAATGTCTCGGCTGCGGATGTTACTGAGATTGTGGAAAGTCACCTGGAAGAAGGGATTAAGGTGGAGCGCCTTCTCATTCAATGAGCGCTTGCGTGAATTGCGCGCAAAACGAAGTTGATTAAGCACCTTCAGGGGAGTGTTCCCCGGATGAAGCCTGTGGTACACTCCCGGTTTATGTTTTGTGTGCGACAAGCGTTTTTACTTAAAAAATAAGCCATACACCGCGATCATTTAATCAAATGATACTTTAGTGAAGGATTGAAACCCGCAACTAAAGTGGAAATCTGTTTATTCCCGCATAAAGGGGCATGGACTTAAAGGTATTTGCTAAACAAGCCGGGAAGGAGGGAGGGCATTGATCCGACTGCTTGACAGGACGCTTTCAACATTGGAATACGGCAATGGAACCATTACGGGGAACAAGCTGACCGAATTGGTAACCCTTATATCCAGATCCGGTGCCGATTGGATTGAGATCACCCCTGAGGCTTATGATCTCATGGGGTCGGTTCCCGCCGGTATCAAAGCCATCATGCGGGTGCATCACAGCATGGAGGTCGCAGATTTTCCGGGCTTTGATTACTACATCTCCAAGTCAAGAGAGAACTGTGATACCCCACGGTTCATCAATGAAATACAGGTGAATGATGTGAAGGAGATCGAACTGTTAAACAGGTATCAAAACCTAAAATATGTCTGCATTACCGGCCTGGATGATTTGCTGCTGAGTTCATATGCCAGGGAGATGAAAAAGCTTATGGACTTCTTTGGAAGGAATACCTGGTTTTGTCCCGAAAACGATTATGATTGCGCTACAGCACTGGCTTTGGAGTGGATGGCACAGGGGGGAAGGAATGTCGGTGTGACTTTTATGGGGCAGGGCGGCTACGCCGCCTTTGAGGAAGTAATCCTGGGAGTGTGCATAGCTTTCCGGCAAAAGGGCGGGGCGGATTTGACCCTTCTTCCCCGTATACTGGAGCTGATTTCCGAAATGACTCCTGTTAAAATACCCTCCAATAAGGCGGTGCTGGGCAGTGGCATATTCACGGTGGAGTCCGGGGTTCATGTGGACGGACTTATCAAGAATCCCACGGCCTACGAGCCCTATCCTCCCCAGTGGGTGGGTAAGGAGCGCAGGATTGTGCTGGGAAAGCATTCTGGCCGCTGCTCGGTCAGAATAAAAGCCAGTGAGCTGGGGGTGGAGCTCAGCGACCAAAAAGCCGCCCTGCTGCTGGAAAAGGTAAGAAATCGGAGCATTGAAGAGAAAAGAGGCATCACTGATGAGGAATTCCTTCTTTTGCTCAGGGAGGTGACCGGGCATGAAGCCTAGAAGATTTATCGTGGATACCACCTTAAGGGACGGGGAGCAGAGTGCAGGCATTGTCTTTTCGGTGGAGGATAAGGTACGCCTTGCCGAATTAATGGATCAATGCGGCATTTATCAGATTGAGGCAGGCATTCCGGCCGTGGGCCTCGTGGAAAAGGAGGCCATCACCAGGATCCTTGCCATAAGAAAAAGAGCGAAGATTTCGGTCTGGAACCGGATGTCTGCAGAGGATATACGGCATTCAATGGAATGCTGCCCCGATATCATCCATATCGGGGTGCCCGTCTCCTATGTACAAATCTACACCAAGCTGAAGAAAAACAAACAATGGCTGAAAAGCGAGCTGTTAAGATGTGTTGAACTGGCCCGCTCGGCAGGCTTTGACGTGACCGTGGGCTTTGAGGATGCCTCCCGGGCTGATATCTCCTTTATGGCAAGCCTCATGAAGCAATTGAAGGACTATGGTGTGCTCTATGTACGGTTCGCTGATACGGTGGGGGTTCTTACTCCCGGCAGAACGGCTGACAGCATAAAGACTCTCCTGGAGCATACGGATATGGCTATAGAGATACATGTGCATAACGATTTGGGCATGGCCGTGGCCAATTCATTGGAGGCGGCAAAGGCCGGAGCTCTCTATGTGGACTGCACCCTCAAGGGCATCGGTGAGCGGGCGGGCAACTGCGATTTACAAAAATTCGCTGCTGTGGGCGAGCGCATTTTTGACCTGGGTCTTGATAAGGAGAAGGCCATGGTATTGCTTCAGGAGTTCTCAAAGATTCTGAGGATGGAGATGATGGTATGAAAACCCGTATGAAAAAGTTAATCTTTATAGTTTTTTGCTTCATACTGCTTGCGGTGTTGTTTATTATAAGCCGTCTTCCGGTGCGTGGGGAAAAGCCGGTCACCCTCACCATTTCAGCGGCTCAGAGCCTGAAGGATGTAATGAACGAGGTGACCGGCCTCTATCAGAGGAAGTACCCGATGACACGGGTAATTGTGAATCTGGGTAGCTCAGGTTCGCTGCAAAGGCAAATCGAGCAGGGGGCTCCGGTGGATTTGTTCATTAGTGCAGCCCTCGGCAATATGGAGCAGTTAAAGGTGAAAGGGCTTCTTTATGAAGACGCCTACCGGGAAATGCTTCAAAACAGGCTGGTGTTGGTCACCCCGAAAGATTCGCTTGAGATTGACGATTTTGAGGATCTTTTATCGGATCACGTGCAGGCTGTAGCCTTGGGTGAGCCCAACAGTGTACCGGCTGGCAAGTATGCCATGGAGACATTCTCTTATTTCGGGATGGATGGGAAAATAAGAGAAAATGCGGTTTATGCAAAGGATGTGAAGGAAGTGGCCGCATGGGTGGAATCTGCGAATGTACAGGCCGGAATGGTTTATGCCACCGATGCTCTGACTTCCAGGGGTCTGAGAATAGCTATGGAAGCACCCCCGGAAAGCCATTCGCCCATTGTCTATCCTGTGGGCATCATTAAAGACGGTCAGGTTAAGGAGGCGCAGAAAATGGTGGAGTTTTTGTTTTCTGAGGAAGCCGCAGCTCTTTTTGAAAAATATGGGTTTACTGCCCTGCCGGGAGAGGGATCATGAACTTTGAACTTATGCCACTCTGGATTTCCCTTAAAACCACCCTGGTTTCCACGGCTATTGTATTTTTCCTGGGTATTGCGGCTGCCCGGTTGGTTATGCAACTGCCGGCCAGGGCCAGGGGGATTTTGGATGCGCTTTTTACACTTCCGTTGATTCTGCCGCCTACTGTTCTTGGGTTCTTCCTTCTTCTGCTTCTGGGAAACAGCAGCCCGTTGGGGCAGATGCTGAAGGGACTTGGAGTGAACCTTATTTTCAGCTGGACAGCCACGGTAATATCAGGTACTGTGGTAGCCTTTCCACTTATGTACAGAACGGCCAGGGGTGCCTTTGAACAGGTGGACAGGGCGGTTATCGATGCGGCCCGGACCCTTGGCCTGGCCAAACGCACTATCTTTATGAAGATCCTGCTGCCCTTGAGCATGCCCGGTCTAATGGCGGGCACAGTTCTGTCATTTTCCCGGACACTTGGCGAGTTTGGGGCCACTCTGATGATTGCCGGCAATATTCCGGGGAAAACCCAGACCCTTCCCATTGCCATTTTCTTCGCTGTGGAGAGCGGTGATATGAAAGCCGCCTTAACCTGGTTGGGGCTTATTATGCTGATATCCCTTTTTTGCATGGTGCTCCAGGGCATATGGGGCTATCGCTCCAGGATCATGGTTTCAGGGAGGTGAGTGTGTGAAGCTCTCGGTGAAAATAGAAAAAAAGCTTCCGCAGTTCACCCTGGATATCCGGATGGAGATTGACCAGGAGAATATCAGCATCCTGGGACCTTCTGGCAGCGGGAAAAGCATGGCCCTTAAATGCATTGCCGGTATTGAAAAGCCCGACAGGGGAAAGATCGTCCTTAATAACCGGGTGCTTTTCGATTCGGAGCGGGGCATCAATCTGCCTCCCGAGCGTAGAAGAGTAGGGTATTTGTTTCAAAACTATGCCCTTTTTCCCCATATGACCGTTTCAGGCAACATTGAAATTGCCGTTCAAAATCCGGAAAAGCGGAAAAAGAAGGTGCGGGAGCTGATGGAAAAATTCCACCTGGAAGGGTTGGAGGAGGCATACCCTTTACGGCTCTCAGGAGGGGAGCAGCAGCGTGTGGCACTGGCGCGCATGCTGGCCACCGAGCCCGAATTGATTCTTCTGGACGAACCCTTTTCGGCCCTTGACGGGATTTTGCGTGAGCAGATGCAGCAAAAGCTCCCGGGCCTGCTCCATGACAAAAACTACCTGATGGTCACCCATGACATGGATGAGGCCTATCGGCTCAGCGAAAAGATCCTTGTAATGGAGAACGGAAAAATGCTGGCCTTTGATACCAGGGAAAGGCTTTTTGATCATCCACCCAACCTTGCTACTGCCAGGATCCTGGGGCTCAGGAATGTGAGCGAGGCCAAAAGGGTTAAGGAAAACATGATCCTGGTGCCCCAATGGGGGTGCTTTTTGAAATGCGAAGGAAAACAAAGAATTTCCTATGTGGGTATACGATCCCAGCATGTGCTCATATCCCACAATCCGAAGATTAACAGCTTCGGGTGCGAGATTGTAAGGATATTGGAAGACCGGTTTACCGCCACCTTGTTTTTCCGGCCTCTCCCGGCCCGGAACGAGGAGTTGCTCCTTCAGGCCATTGTGGACAAGACCCACTGGGAATTCATCCAAAAGGATAGCAAGACTCTCTTTGCAAGCTTTCCGCCCGATAAGCTCCTGCTTTTCTAAACAGAACCTTATACACCTGCTGTTTTGAAAAAAGGTTACTGTTAAAAAATGCTATATGGAAGTAACATTGCCCGAGCAGAAAAAATGCAATCATCCCGATAAAACGTAAAGAACATCCAAATATCCGCTAAATAAGTTTTGCCTGCGCAAAATTACAGGCAAGATGTGCGTAGACAGCTTGAACAACTATTTTTCAAAAATCGTTAAAAACCATTGACATGTTTACTCAAACAGGTACTATAAAAGTAGTTAACCGGCATTAATTCCATCAACCGGATCCTGTATACAAAGGTGGAATAGTGAGGGTGTAAAGAACCAATATGGAGGAGTAATGAATGAACTTTGTAAACCCACCGGCAGAATCACCTCAAAATGTTGCTCATAAAACATTTTGCAGCAAGATATTAAATCACGAGATAGGATATAATATTTATCTTCCGCCCGGATACAATGACAGTGGAGAAAAATATCCGGTTGCGTACCATATTCACGGATGGAAGGGCAACGAGTCTTCCGAGATATGGCCATTGGAAAAAGTCTATAAAAACAGGCGGGCCATCACTGTTTTTGTCAACGCAGTATCGTCGGAGGAAAATTACTTCGATGCCTTATTGCAAATTGAATCTGTAATTATTCAGGAACTGATTCCCTATATCGACGAACATTACAGAACAGATGCAACACGTGAAAACAGAATGTTGTCAGGGTTTTCGATGGGCGGCAACATGGCATTTTATTATGCAGTTAAGCACACCGAACTGTTTGGGGCAGTAATATCTTACGCAGGAACCTATCACCATCTCTATAACAAAGGATACCGTACTGTGGGAGTGGCACCGGAAAAAGCCATCGAATTATACGAAGAAATGATGAGAGAAGAATGGTATCTGGAGGAAAACAATATTTTATGCCTGATACGGCAAAATGCTGAAAAAATTCGAAGCAAACTAAAAATTGATATTCATATCGGCACAGCTGATATATTATTCTGTGATAATGAAATTTTACATTTATATCTGGATTCGTTGAATATCCAGCATAGGTATAGAAAATTCGAGGGGATTGGACACAACTTGGAATTAATATTATAGAACCCACTAGGTAGCTGATTTCAGCATTGATTCAGCCAATGTATCTGCATTGGAAGCTATAAATAACACATAAGCAGGTATTATAGGGCTTGTATATGGGATAGATTTATGGCATACGCAATCGTTGGGTATTTTGATTAAAAATAACAATTGGTTTACCGGCCATAAAAGAAAAACATAAAAGTATTATTGTCCACTTTAAAAAGTATTGCTTATATCCTGGTAAGAAACCATTCATAGAAATTGATATAGCAGACAATTTGGATATCTAAAAAATACAATAGTTTTAGCAATCCAGGAAAAGAAAAATTGCTCTTTATCATGTATTATTAAGTTACTGTACGGTACATCTTCGTGAAAAGGAGGGGCAGATGGAACAAGAAATAATCAAGGCATATAAATTCATTGATGAGCATATATGTGATGAATTTTCTCTTGATGAAATAGCACGTTTTGTTGGGTATTCATCATATCATTTTGCTCGTAAGTTCAAAGAGGTAACAGGTACAGGATGAAAAAACGAGGCCTGTTTTTTATCAGAATAGTGTGTCAGGATCAAACAGTTTGAATGATGAATTACTATATTATGTTATAGTTTTTGCAATCCCGGGATGTTCCTGCTGTATGAAAAAAACTGAACAATTACGTCTTTCCTTTGCCATATATAAAGCTTTATCAGTGTTACGTATAAATTCATCGATAGATGATTGGTCTGACGGGATGGTTGTATTAATACCCAAACTGATTGTTACATGTTCTGAAACACTGGAATACGAATGCTGTATGGACTTATCTTCCACAGCTATTCTCATTTGCTTGGCAAGATTTATGGCGTCTTCCTTGTCTGTATTTGGAAGCAATACCATAAATTCATCTCCGCCATACCTTGCCACAATATCTGAAGGATGCTTTACATAAAGAGTTAAAACATTTGCAATTAGTTTTATACAGCTGTCACCGGCCTGGTGGCCGTATTTGTCATTATACCCCTTAAAAAAATCAATATCTACCATTATTAATGATAAGGGTGCTGAATCACGTTTGCATCTGTCCCACTCATCTTTAATTTTGACTTCGAAATATAATCGATTAATAATACCTGTCAAACCGTCGGTCCGGGACATTTTTTCCAGCTTCTGATTAGCTTCCTGCAATTGCATGTTAATCATTCTTAACTCTTTATTTTTTTCCAATATGATTTTTTTATTAATAAAATCCTCTGCCTGCTTTTTATACCTCATGAAGGAAATTGCCCACGACATAATTACGAATGTAGACGAGTTGATAGAGTTTGCGAAGATCAGCCGTGAAGATTCTTGAAAATATGGCATTGATATAAGGAACAATGAATGAATGGTAAAATATACAAGGAATAATACAACCGGTTCAAAAAACGGAGTGATGGCAATTGCTATGACTGCTACAACATATACAATAACCTGCCCGTTTGATAATTGATCCAGCAGAGATATTCCGGCACACCACGCCAATATGAAGCAGATAAAAAATACCCCGGTACGGCGGATGCGTGATATATTTTTAGGTACATCAGTTCCCAGCCTGGTATAAATAATTAAAAATGCTATCATTACCGTCAGCATTAAGATATACATGGATCCGTAATATATGTAAGGTGTTCTGAAAAGATTTTCTTTGTTCGTTATATAATGGATAATAAGCATCATAAATTCCATGACAATAAATATGGTTGATGTAATTTTTGCCCTCGCTGTATTAATCCTGTTGATGCTTATTGTAAATTCCGCTTTATCCCTGTCCGACATAGATAATATAAAGTTTTTTTTTTATAAACCGAAGTAATTTTCCCAGCAATTTTCAGGAACCTCCATCCGAAGTGTATGCAAAGACTCCTGTGATTCATATTACTTTGAGCTTTTGCAGGACTACACACAAAAATAGAATCCGGGACACGGGGACAGGTACCTTGTCCCACTAATTTAGTTAAAAAACCGGTGTGTTTTTTTATTAGAGTATAATTAGCATGGGACACTGGAACAGGTACGGGATCATTGCAATTTCTGCATTCTGAGCCGGGTTTTTTTACCGCGTGAAAACGACCGCATAATATTCTGCGTAAACATAACCGCACCTTAAACAGAGTGGCTGTTTTATTAGAAAACAACCCCCGATATTTGAACATACCGGGGGTTATACGAAGTACTAACTGATTCTTTTCAGAGAAAAAACCAATTTTTACCTGGACTTATAAACTTGAAACTTTTTCCTTCGCTTCATCCAGATACTTTTCGTATTTACTTGACACCAGGATCTCTCCGCTTGAATACAAGCCAATTGTCTCTCCCATCAAAGTCAGGCGCCTGACCAGCTTATTTCCTACGGCATTCTTTAGCAGCTCCTCTGTCTCCAGGGATGTGGGAATCTTCATCCCAAGTTTCTTTTCTTCTTCAATCAGTCTCAACATGTCTTCCAAATCATCTTCACCGGCTATCGATGTACCCACTTTCGGCTGATCTGTCAACGGTAGAGTCATGACAATCTCATCATCTTCTATCACACCGTTTTCACGGAATCCCAATGAATAATATAACTCACGCGCAGCAGTATTTCCTGAAACATACGACAAATAAACCATATCGAATTTTCCCGATGAGCGGATCATTTTCAATGCTTCAATAAGGGCAGAACGACCATATCCTTTTCTCTGATAATCCTTTCCAATCATCATTCTCCAGATTCCAACCGTCCGCTCTTCTTCATCCCAGTCCAGCATCAAAAATCCTACGACAGTATCATCATCAAGGATGGCAAAAGGCTTCGCCATGTCAAAATACAGCCAGGCCTGCGCAAGTGACATCAAATTTGATGACACGAAATTTTCCTGTTCAGGACTGACTTTCAACCGCACAACCGGAAAGAAAGATTCTTCGGACACCTTTTCCAAGCGTATCATAATTTTTTATCCTTTCTAATTATTACAGAATGCAATACTGAATATTGTAGCATATTATTCACATATATTAAAACAGCGCCCACTTATATGGGGCGCCAGTTTACCATTTTTCCCGGTTTTGCTTCCTTTCCCAGCTGTTTTGCATATTCTTCCGGCATTCCCGATTCTATCAAATTTCGGACTAATACCTTTCTGAAATGCCACAGCCTGATTAAAACCACAAAAATTAGAATCGGAAGAAGGACTATGAACAACAATAGTTTCAAAACGGTTTTAATAACATGCAATGCTGTCATGGTTTATTCTCATGCATCTCGTCTTTTTTACCGAAGCTGTTTGCCAAATCCTTGATGGAAATCATATAGTCTTTGGCCATTTTAAGCGCTTCTTCCGACGGGATACCGGAATCAACCAATTCTTTATAAAAACTTCCGACCGCCTGGCCTAATTTTCTGCCAGATTCAGCAGAATACATTGCATCCATAACGCCGCTGATCATTTTAGGCAGCTTGTTTGAAACATCATCCAACAACTGTCCTATTTCCTTTACTGGAATTTCATTTGACATAAATGCATCCTTCCTTTCATATTAATTGTTTCGCAAATCCGATCATCATGTTTACAAGTTTTAACGCATCAAAAAGCGGATCAAGGTATAGTAATGATTTGTACTGGGAATTTGTCTTCGGTATTAAATCAAAGGCAGATAATTTTACTTTTTGTGGAACTTCCTTCATACTGCCTTCATGGACATTTCTCAGCCTTATTAACAGCGCCATTTCTTTTCTGCAATTCCCGCAACCGGCCAGATGGATCACAACCTTGTCTTTGTCCTTTTGATCCAGCCTTAGTGTAATTAACAATGGCAGCGCTTCAGTGTCTTTCCCGTCTATCAAAAGAGTATTTCTTCCAATTTTCTTATGAAGCATTTTGGCAACACTTGTTTTCCCGCTGCCTGAATTGCCTCTTATTATAATAAGTGTTGACACTGCTGAAACCTCCTGTTTAACTTACAACCGGTACAATCTCAACTATCTCTGGTTTTGCAATTACAACAAACATGTAAAACTTATCCTGCTACTTATCAGCCTGTTTATTGCCAATTTTATCAAATATATTTTTAGTGGACAACATTCCCTTGGATTACATAAATACACCCCCGGTATATTTGTTATAGCAATACCGGGGGTGTAAATTGACCAGGCAGATTTATCAAGCCTCAATCTCTTTGCTTTTTTCCCTTAACTTTATCGGCACATAAAGATTCATCTGGTGATAACCAAGACCTTCTTTGATTTCATCGTCCACGTAAATCATATTTCCCATGGAATCCCGTTCACTGTCAATTGTAAAATTTGTACTCTCAAGCCATTTCTCTGTCTTTTTCATCACCTTGCTGTAGCTTTCACCGTCACCATCCACACTAACAGCAACGGCGTACAAACCACCGGGAAACTCAATGATTTCATATGGATAAGTATCGGCTTCGGACACGTCATATTTAATCGCCCATATCCATTCGGCTTCATCGCCTCTTCCGCACAAAAAATCAGGGCAATTGAATATAACGGGCTCAAATAAATGGTTGTGCGATTCCTGCCACGGTTCAAATCCTCCGCTGAAAAGCTCTTCAAATGTCATGCGCCCTGATGTTACGGCTCTGAATCCAGGTATTCTGACTATCATGATGTCAGGAACTTTTTTGTCCAGCTTTTCTGTAACTTCCAGCAGACGGTTCACCGATGAAGGATTACCGCTATAGGTTGTATCGAAAAGCTGGGTTTTGATCTCTTTTGCCTTTTCATAAAGCAGCTTCACGTCCGAGTCTTTGTTAAAATCAGCCTGCTCGAATTGATGGATAAATTCCAGAACAATATCCTTCAGCTCATGTAAAAGAGATATTTCTTCATCAATGTCGTCAACCTTTTTGCCCAGAACCTCCAGGACAACCTCGGATCCGGATGAGCTGAATATGCGTTGGATATCCTTAATACTGACATTAAGCCTGCGTAAAATTAAAATTTGCTCCAGCCTTTTCAAGGCAGCTTCATCATATAACCTGTACGCATAATCATCGCTTCTGATGCTTTTTATCAGCCCCATATCCTCATAATAGCGAAGTGTGCGGGCCGATATACTGTATCTCGTTGTCACATCCCTGATTTTTATTAACTCATTCATAATTAATTTCTCCTTATTTTACGGAAGATGTATAAGATAAATATAAACTATTACCTAACGGCAGAGTCAATAGATAAATTTGGGACAAAGGGACAGGTAAACGCAAGTCCATATGGGCCTGCATTTGATTCTGTGAAAGGTAAGCAGCTACAACTGTTAGGTGCCGCATTTTGTGAGCCTGTAAATAAAATTAATCCCCAGATAATCATTTTGTTGGAAAAAAGTAACTGAGTGATATATAATTGTATATAACTTGATTTCATGTTGCTGGGAATTGTTGAACGAAGTTTCTGAGGGAAATCATGGGGAAACAAGGGAATAATGCAGACAATCAATGCTACAATAATTAAATATATTGATATGGGAGAATAAAAGATGGTTGATTTGGAAAATATCATGTCAATTCCCAATAGCGATTTACAGCAGGTGGCAAAAGCACTCGATAAAGATGATATTCCACAGCTGGTGGAATGGTTGTCTTTAAAAAATGACGATATCCGATATAAAGCGTTCCTCCTGTTACAGAACAGATCGATATTCTTTGATGATGTCTATCCATTTTGGGATATATTCCGCGAAAAGCTCAACAGTGACAACTCCTACCAGAGAAGCATCGGGCTTATGCTGATAGCCGAAAATGCCAGGTGGGACACCGGGAACCGAATGGAGGAGATCATTGACGGGTATCTTACCATCCTGAATGACGAAAAACCCATAACAGTACGCCGGTGCATTCAGTCACTCGGGAAAATTGCTTCAGCGAAACCTGGATTGAGTAAAAAATAGCTTCAGAATTAATTTCCTTTGATATCCTGTCTGTTAAAGAAACCATGCGAAAACCCATACTTACCGATATCCTGAACGTTATTTTTATTATACGGCAGGGATATAAGTCAGAAGATATAGATGGTTTTATCTTTCATGCGCTTTCAGGTGGGATTCTTGATAAAAAAACAAAGAAGCAATTTGAAGCTTACTTCTAGAATAGGGAAAAGAGACAATGTACATTATACATGTTTGTCTCCTGGAAGCTTGTTGTACTTCTTTTGCTGGTTAATGAAAGAAAATTACAGAACACTAATTTTCCATCTGGTAAAAATGATTATGACCTGCATAGCACCGGAAAGAGCGTGATATTTGCATTAAGACAATATTCAGAGGAAAATGCAGAATAACATATACAGTTCTTAACGAACCTGATACATGGCGGAGACATTATATATTGCAGATTCAGGCTTTAATATCATTATTTGGATTGAATTTGAATTTCAAGCCAGGATAATATGTCATCATATGCTTCCTGCCGGCCGGTTTCGTTCAGAATTTCATGTCTTTTGCCGGGGTAAAGCTTTATCTGTACGTTAGAAAATCCTGATTTCCTGTAAAAATCGTATAGTGCTGAAACTCTTTTCCCGTAATCACCAACCGGATCCTCATCACCTGAAACGATAAATACCGGAAGAGTTTTCGGTATGCCTGCTAATTTGTCATAATGGTATAATCCTTTTAATGCTTTGAAAAAATAATAATAAAACCCGATAGAGAAGACATTTCCGCATAGAGGATCGTTCTCATATTTTTCAACCTCGTTATTGTCGTGGCTTAACCATGCAAACTTACTCTTTGCGTCCGGGATTCTTTTATTGTAGCTTCCAAAGCCAAGCTTATCGATTAGATAACTTTTTTTATTTTCACCGAAAATAATTCTCTGTATAGAGGCTACAACCCTGCCCAACGCAATCTCAGGCCCATCCTGTTTTGCCGAACCTGACAAAATAACACCTTCTGTTTCCGAGCCATACCGGATTACAAACGACTGGGCAAGAAAGGAACCGAAACTGTGTCCAAGTATAAACACGGGCAGATCTGGATATTTGCTTTTTATCATTTTAAAAAGGACATACGCATCGCTGATGATTAATTCAAATCCGTTTTGCCCTATAATTCCTATCTCATCAGGATTTTGTGCTGTTTTTCCATGACCTCTGTGATCATTGGCATAAACAATGAAACCATTTCTGTTCAAAAACGCAGCAAAATCGGCATACCTTCCACCATGCTCGGCCATTCCGTGAAGGATTTGAACTATGCCTTTTGGATCGTCTGTTTTATTCCAAACATATGTGTGAATTTTTTTGTTATCTTTTGCGTCAAAGAAAAATGAATAGTTATTATCGGGTTGTGCCAATTAATTCGCCACCCTTCTTTGAATGATAATTACAAAAGAAGTTTGACAATTCATATATATGGATTTCCTGCTAAATATTATATATGAACTGTTCTCCGTAAACAAGGGGATGATTCAGGACCTCTGAAAAAAGGCATATTTAGTAAAAATAAAGTCATGAAACCCGCGTAACCCGCCCGGCATTTTATAAAATGGAGCTTTTGCATAAGTTTTGGACGGATCTTTTGTCCTGGCAAAAAACTTGAATTAGTAGATCATGTCAATGGACCTGTCCCCCTGTCCCATGTCCCCCTGTCCCATGTCCCCCTGTCCCAGCTTAAAAGAACACTTGTTCTTTTAAATGAATTCTGTTATAATATTTCTTGGTATTAATTGGATTATAAATCCCTTAGTCAACTAATAGAGTATTTTAACGAAGTAAAATGCCATGATTGATAAGTATCTGGATAAATTGATTGAGCATGTACAGGAGCTGATAAATCTTGAATCAGCAAAATCAGCTTATGTCAGTAGGCCGTTAATTAGCTACGTTTCACAGTGGATTAGGCTTGACAGAAATAAGAAAATGACAGAAATTCCCAACCTGAAGGCAGCGCTTATTGACGGACTTGATGTGGATTTCACAGGTACACAATGGGAATCCGAATGGCTGGCAAATGGTAAGGTATGCTGCTGTAAAGCTTGTGAAACTGCAAGGATATGTATTGCAGATATTGAGAGGATAGTCAAGAAAACAGACTAAAGCCAGGAAAATGGTTTTATGTTAAGACACGGGGACGGTTCGATAACACTGATTTATCTATAGAAGAAACCGTAATGAGGATAATTGATGAGACAGGGGGATTTGATGAGACAATGGGGACGATTCTCCTGTCTCACCCCCCTTGAGACAAAAGAACCGTCCCTTTGTCTCATAAGTTGTATAGGAGGGAGAATATGAAAGAGGAAAATGCAAAAAAGCCTGTTTTTTCATTTGATTCAGTAGTTATTGACTGCAAAGATGCTGACAGCCTTGCCGAATTTTATGCGAAAATGCTTGGTTGGCGACGTTGTCCGGCTGGAAACGGATGGGCGGCTATTTCCAATCCAAATGGAACTATGTACCTTTATTTTCAAACCGAGCCAAATTATGAACCTCCTGTTTGGCCTGCAAAACCCGGGTATCAGCAAATGATGATACACCTTGATTTTGACGTGGATGATCTTGATGCCGCAGTTGCCCACGCGATTTCATGCGGTGCCAGGCTTGCAGATACACAGTACCTTGACAACGTGAGAGTTTGCATTGACCCAGAAGGGCATCCTTTCTGTATTTGCAAACACTGATAAGTTGGTCAAGGCTCGGCTTTATTTATTAATGAAACTGTATTGGGAATAGTGGAGATGTTTATTGTTGCAAAGTTCAAGCACATTCGATAAGATTAAGTAAGGGCAGAATTATGTCAATCTGTTTTTAATCCATAAATGACAGAATATACAAGTTTTGTTACTTAAATTTTTCGCTAGAGGTGAATTATGATTCAGAAACTTATACATAAGCCCCCTGCAAGGAAGCAGAATGCATATTGCAATACGTTGAAGACACTCTGGCAGGGAAAAAGACTCACACCCCCGAAGTATCATACCATCTGCACAAAAAAGTGCTAAATCAATTCCAAAGACTATTGGACTCTGAAGCGAATATATCCGTATCAGCAAAAGAGCTTCTGGATATAGTAAGCTCATTGAGCAGTTTTGATGTAGGTATGACTCACATTGCCAACCAGTTAACAGATTTAGCTTCAGAAATGACAACTGTCAGTGAATCCAATGTGGCCATTGTCGAGCAAACAACAGCAAGAATGAATGAAGTAAATGAGGTTGTCACATCTACCTCACAAACTTTAAACAGTCTATCCAATGAGAGCAAGTTGCTGGCAGAGAAAAACGATGAGAGTATGAGACTTTTGAAAGAACTTCAATCCTTCAAGGACAGTGTGATTCATGATAATGAAATTATGATTGATAAAATCCAGCATCTTATGGAACTGGCAACAGAGGTCGAAAATGTTGTCAATAGTGTTCAGGAGATTGCTGAAAAAACAAATCTTTTATCTTTAAACGCATCAATAGAAGCTGCAAGAGCGGGTGAAAACGGGCGAGGCTTTGCAGTTGTAGCACAGGAAATCCGTATTTTGGCAGATGATACAAAACAAAAGCTTAAAGGTATGATGCAGTTTGTCGGCAGCATTCGGATTGCTGCTGAGGAAAGTAAGATTAGCCTAAATAATACAAATAAATCATCATCCCAGATGAGTAAAAAAATAGAAGCTGTATCTGAAACCGTTGGTAAGAATGTAGGTATGCTTAATAATGTAATAAAGGATATAGATATAATCAATAAATCAATGCAGGGGATAAAAACAGCAACCGATGAAATTAACCAGGCTATGGAAGTATCCAGTCTTGATGCTGAAAAACTTAGCAGTATGACTCAAAGCATACATGAAGATGCAAAAAAGAGTGTAGAGTTTGCAGGACAGATATCTCAAATTGATAGTTGTCTGAAATGCTGAATGTAATGTTTCAGAGTCTTGAAGGCGGTGCTCATGCAATTAAAAAAGATGAAATACTGGATGTTTTGTCAAAAGCGGTGAAAGCCCATATTAAATGGGTGGAGGTGCTAAAAACTTCAGTTGATGAAATGCGTATTTATCCTCTGCAAACCAATTCAAAAAAATGTGCATTTGGACATTTCTACAATGCTATACGCATAAATTACGCAGAAATAATCAAGGAATGGGAGAAGATCGGTGATATTCATCATAGATTCCACCTTATAGGTGATAAGGTAATCGAAGCCATCAAAAATCACCAAAAAGATAAAGCCGTGGATTTATATAAAGAAGCCGAAATATTATCAAAGGAAATAATTCATTTGATTGAAGAAGTAATGGGTAAATTACGACTAATGGATAAATAAAGGAGTGTGGAATTATGGAAAAAATATCTGTTAGTCCGCAGAATAAATTATGCCCGCAGGCATTATTTTTGTATGGTACATATAAAGAGGACGGAACCCCTAATTTCGGCCTGTTCTGCTGGTTCAGTTATTGCGTGGACGGCGAACTGGGGGTTATGGCCTGCATTGGTGGCGAAAAATTAACAAAGGATCGTATTCATGCAACTAAAATTTTTTCTGCGAATCTTGTCACCGAATCCCTGCTTCCTCTTGCTGATTATTTAGGCAACACAGATGGGTATGAGAAGGGGAAAATGGATATTCCGATTGAAGTGGAACGAGGTGCCGTATTGAATGTCCCGGTGCTGAAAAAAAGCCCATGGGTGTTCGAACTGGAAGTTAAGCAATCAATACAGCTGAACGGCAGTGAAATATTTATATGCAAAATCCGAAATACATTGGTTGCAAAAGAGCTGACGGATGATTCGATAAGTGCAGATGAACGGTTGCGAATGGCCGCTCCTGTAACATGGATCGGAGCACAGCAATATCACACGCTGAATTATGCATCTACAGGCAAAACAGGAGACTGGAAGGACTTGTTTCGTAAAAATAGAAAAAAAAGAATCAGTGCTTCAAGCAAGTCAACTGGTGAACGGATGGATTATAATCCATCCGTTAAATAATCATTTTCATTTTATATTAATAATCCTGCCTTTTGTTATCTCAGCCAGGATTTTCGGCGTAAGTTTGAAAACCGCATTAGGAGTTCCTGCGGCTGCCCATATTTCATCATATTGCATGAGGTCTTCGTCAATATATGTGATTAATGGAGTTTTATGCCCCACAGGCGGGACTCCGCCAATTACAAAACCTGTATGCTCTGTTACAAATTTGGCATCGGCTTTTTCCAGTTCTTCACCAATATATTCTTTTACCGCTTTTTCATTTACCCTGTTTGTTCCGCTTGCAACAACCAGTATAGGATTCTGAGATGTTTTGCCTTTAAAAACCAATGATTTTACTATCTGGCCAACAGAACAGCCTATAGCATTCGCGGCTTCCTGTGCAGTTCGGGTGGAATCAGGCAATTCCATCACAACCAGATCATAACCGAGCTTATTTAACGTAGCCTGTACTTTTTCTGCGCTTTTCGATAAACCCGATGACATTGAATCTCCTCCTTGTACCTCATATAATACCACCTGTTGATATATCCACCGGAATTTCAGTTTATTTACTGATGTACATACATTTAGTTTGCTGGAGCAGTTTTGGCGGTTTTACAGCTTAATGACCTCCATTACTAAATCCGGGACCGTTATTCCCTGGTATTGCGGCTTGCGGTGATATTTTAAGCCGTGTACCATAACACCTGTCCATATATACTCTGTTCAGTAAGTGTTGTGCCGACCATGCATTATAACAAATTATACAAAAGAGCAGTATAATACGCAACACGTCCGTAAAAACCCTTTTCTTAAGATCATTTTCTGGTTGGTTATGATTATTGCCGCTGAAAATTCCGCTTTGCATGATTAAATCAGACTAAATCATTATTTATTATTTGAATTCCTAATACCATGGTTTTTCTGACCCGGGGAATGACCATTTACACCTGCGTTGGGGATTAACTGATATCTCCTCAGGGATATATTGGCTGTTATATCGATAGATTAAGTAAACACAACAAAATAACATTTTTGACGATATTTTTAAAAGTGATTCCCGGAAATCTGCCGGATAATGTATAATATAGATTATTACTACCGCACTTGATAACGAAAATGTACCGGGGTATTCGGCAAACTGCCTGGATTGCCGTTAATAAAACGGTAAGGCAGGAACTTGACAAATATAGGCTAATATTAATGCTGTACTGGAGTTAAAAAGATTTGACCGGGGGGAAGCTTTATGCATATTAGAAAGGCGAATGAAAATGACATTCCGAAGCTGATAAACATGAGGCTGGCATATTTATCGGAAGATCACGGAGGATTGACCGAGGAGCAAACCAACATCATCAAAGCACAATTGCAGGCTTATTTCGTAAAGCATTTGAATAACGACTTGTTTGCCTATGTATGTGAAGACAATGAAGAAATTGTCTCAACTGTGTTCCTCCTGGTTGCAGAAAAACCTGCAAACCCAAATTTTATAACAGGCTTAACAGGTACTATATTAAACGTTTATACATTGCCCCAATACCGCAGAAGAGGGATTGCGGAAAATCTGCTGAAGATGGCGATTCAGGATGCAAAAAATATGAACCTGTCCTATATTGATCTAAATGCAACACAGGCAGGTTATTCTTTATACCGCAAACTTGGTTTTACAGATAACAAATCGAAGTATGTACCCATGAAATACAGGATTGTTCAGGATTGAACAAATATGATTCGGATTGATGCTTTCCGGATTGCATAATAATAAGAGCCACAAAAGTGCTATTGCCGACAGTTGAATGCGATAACCTTGGCATACATACGTTTCTAATTTACTTGTGAGACATCTTTACTCCATAAAGATGAAAGTGACAGGGCACTTAATGTTCATGCCGGAACGGATGTAATCCTACGGGTTATCCGCAGGTTCAATGATGAGTTTTTTACCTTTATGCCTGAATTTGCCCGGGATTAAAAGCAATTCACCATAAGGGCCTGCATTGGAGGTACTGTAATCCACCAGCATCAAAGTTCCAAAGCCACCGGCAAAACAGCCTTTCAGGAAACTTGGCAAATTGGATTTTCCTTCCACGAAGTTTCCCGGAAATTTATATAGAAGAATGTATCCCTTTCCTGTCAAGTTCCAGGGAGCCGGGTACACTTTTTCCATAGATAAGACATCCTGATACCTGTTTCATTGCATACCACCTGTCTATGTATCAAAATTGACTGTTGTCCTGCTTCCTGTTATTCAACCAATTTTCAAACTTCTTGAATTCGGCGTATGCGTAGATCTTGAATATTACAGGAAATATCCTGTTTAGCAACGCTATAATATAAAATAACTTCGAGGGGTAAATACTGTTACAGTTCTTCCTGATCCCCTTAAGAATTCTTTGTGCCACAACCACGGTATCCTGGGATGGCCATGGCATGGGACTGTTTCCTGCATTTTTAAAGAAACAGGTTCTGGTGGCTATAGGGTAGACTACCTGAAAATATTGATCTTTCTCCAACTCCCAGCGGTAAGCTTCGGCAAATGATTTAAGAGCTGCCTTGGTACTGCTGTACAGCGCATAGCCAGGCAAGGATAGAATAGCCATCCCGCTTGAAACAACAGCAAAATTATAAGGCTTGTTGCCATAGAGCTGCTTCATTTTCTGGGCACTGTAAACCACCGATTTGAAATTAAGGTTGTATATCGACGAGATATGTTCCCAATCTGCATCCCCAAGTTTTTCATAATATGCAAAGCCTGCATTTGCAACGAAAATATCAATACAGCCAAGAGTTTTCAAAGCAAAAGCAAATAAATCATCCACTCCCTTCGGTGTGGAAAGGTCACACTGGAAGGGATGGAAACCTTCATGGCCAATCAGTTCTTTATTGATGGTTCTGCTTGCTGCTACAACTTTGCATCCCTTGGAAAGGAAACCCTTGACAAGTTCCAGCCCAATACCCGAAGAAGCACCGGTAACAACAATATTCTTTTTCTCCCAATCCATCTTTTTCACTCCTCTGGGACAGTGGGACAGGTACCTTGTCCCACTATAACATTAAGATATTGCTCCTGCCACTTTTCTGTGATTTCCATCATGCTTGCTCATCCTGTTTCTTCTGACAGAGCATGATAGATAACCTTCAAATTGGCTGCAAATGCCTTTTTTGCGGCATCTGATTTACACGCTCTTTTCAGTTGATTTTCCAACACTCACAGTTTATGAATCATCACAAACCAAAACTTCTTTCTATGCCATTTGATTTAAATCACTTTGTAATAAAATCATATACTCTTAACCTATCAAAAGCAAGATCAATATCAAAGCCAGTTGATAATGAAATATTCTCAGTTACTGCTGTAAAGCGCATAACACGGCAATGAAAGAATAGAAAAGACGCAGGATTTGTTTTATTAAGTCAAAACTTGAAATTTTAAAGAAAAACTTGGTAAAAACACTTCTGAATTGGGTATATAATTATACAGGTGCAAAAATGCGATATATAATAAAGGAGATATAACTGAGGCAGAGGTGGTGGAGGAATACCCGGAACGTTCACAGAAATGGAATATGACATTGTTCTGGTTAAACGTTTTAGACGCAGACCATACATTGAATAACATTATCCGAAAGTTCATTACCAATCGAAAACCGAAGTTGAATATTCCTGTTGACTCCGTCCAGCTTGGAAAAAAGCAAACAAGTGCTGTAACCGGAGTATGAAAAAAGAGGTATGGTTATGAATTTTCTTAACACAGGAAGAAAACAGTTCAAAAAACAAGATTTTCCGAACGATGCATCCGGATGCAGGCATATCGTCATAAATACAATAATACTCACAATAATATTACTGACAATCATGGCAAATCCCGCCTTTTCGTCTGAAAACAGTATAAACTGGACAGCGGATGAGCTGAATTTTATGAAAGAACATTCTGTAATTCGGGTTGGTGTCGATCCAGGATTTATGCCTTTTGAATTTATCGATGAAAATGGTGAATATAGAGGAATCGCTGCTGACTACCTTGATTTGATTTGTGAAATAACCGGTTTGCAGTTTGAAATTGTAAAAGGATTAAACTGGCCTGAAGCTTACGATATGGCGCTTGCGAAGAATATAGATTTGCTGCCTGTTATCGGCAAAACAGACGAAAGGGAAAACTATTTTCTCTTTTCAGAACCATATTATTACTATAAAAGAGTGATTGTAACCCGTGATATTGATACCGATATCTCCGGCATAAGCGATTTGGAAGGATACGCTGTGGCAGTGCAGCGTAATAGTTCACATCACAGCTATCTGTTATCTTATCCGAATATAAACTTAAGTCTTTATGATTCAGTAGAAGCTGCCCTTACCGCTGTTGCAACCGGAGCAGAGAAAGCCTTTATTGGAAACCTTGCTACAACAAATTACTTAATCAGGTCCAATGGACTGACCAATCTCAGGTTTGTGTCTTTTGAGGCTGAAAGGCAGCAAGCTTTGCACTTTGCAGTCCGAAATGACTGGCCTGAGCTTGTAAGAATAATTAACAAGGCCATGCATGCGATTCCCGAAAGTGAAAAACTTGCAATCAACAACAAGTGGGTGCGACTGGATACCGATATGGATTTAAAACCCGTTATCCGCATTATGACCATTGTAGGTTCCCTGGTGGCAGTTATTTTGTTCGTATCTTTTTTCTGGATAGCACGGCTGCGTAAAGAAATCCGGCAGAGGAAAAAGATCCAGGTTGACCTGGAAAAAGCAAAGCGTGAGGCCGACAAAGCAAATGATTTCAAAACAGGTTTCATAGCAAGAATGTCTCATGAAACAAGAACTTCGTTGAATGCTATAATCGGTATGTCATACCTTTTGAAAAAGACCGAGGTGTCCTTGACACAAAGCATGTATGTTGAAAAGATTTCACAGGCTGCTAACAACATGCTTGCAATTATAAACGATATCCTGGATTTTTCCAAAATAGAAGCCGGAAAAGTCGAACTTGAGGTCACTTCATTCAGTCTGGATCAGGTCATTCAAAATGTTGTAAATATTGTTACATACAAAATTGATGAACAGGGAATCGGTTTCAGACTGACAAAAGATCCACTGCTCCCTGATTGGTTTTCAGGTGATTCCAAGCGGATTGAGCAGGTGCTGCTCAATGTTCTGAACAATGCCATTAAGTTTACCGTTTCCGGTGAAGTATCATTGGATGTTCGCCTTTTGGCAAAGGAGAATGAAAAATATCATATCGCATTTACCGTTAAGGATACCGGAATGGGCATGTCTGAAGAACAGCTTAAAAAGCTCTTTAAACCGTTTGAACAGGGGGACAGCAGTATCAGCCGCAAGTTTGGTGGTTCGGGTCTGGGATTGTCCATAGTGAAAAGCCTGATGGACATGATGGGTGGAGAAATTGAGGTTTTCAGTACGCCGGGAGAAGGCTCCACTTTTATCCTGAGGATACCGCTCTTTGTTGACAAGGATAAGGAAACTGCATATATAAAAGCCATTTCAGCAAACCGGCTGAAAGATATCAGAACCCTTGTTCTGGAGAAATCATGGGAGAATATCAGCCTGATTGAAAGCTACCTCGGCAGCTTCGGAATGAACTGCGAAATTACAAATTCAGAAGCCAGTGCCCTGGGTATGCTCGAAACCGCAAGCAAGACAACCAGGCCGTTCGATCTCTTTATTATTGATTATGATACTCCGTCCGCGGGTGGTTTTCATTTTATTGAGACAATGCGAAAGAACGACAGGATTACCAGGATTCCGAAGGTTTTGATGCTTTTGCCTATAATGCGGGAGGATTTGTTTGACAAGCTGAATGATCATGGAATTGATTTGGGTATCGAAAAACCGATCATTCCTTCGGTATTGCTGAATGGTATTATGGATATTTTTAACCTGAAAGAAGTTTCGGTTTCACAGCATTCGGAGGAGCTGAAATTGATAAAAACCGATAATCCATATTATGTGCTTATAGCCGAAGATAATAAAACCAACCAGCTGATTGCCGAAACACTGCTGAGGCAGGCAGGGATAGAATCGGTAATAGCCAATGACGGGCTGGAAGCCGTGGAACTATACCGTGAACATATGAACGGCATCGATTTGATATTAATGGACTTGCATATGCCTGTCATGAACGGGTATGAAGCCGCAGCAAAAATACGTGAATTGTCTGCCAGCGTGCCCATAGTAGCACTGACAGCCGATGTGGTTTCGGGAATAAAGGAAAAGTGCGAGCAAAGCGGTATAAATCATTTCATTAGCATGCCTTTCAACCCTGACCACTTTATTCAAACCATCAAAGACATCTTGCCGGGAACCGAATCCCGAACTGAAACCGAATCGTTGGTTATCGATAAGAGTTTAGGTTTAAAAAATATGGGTAATAATCCAGAGTTGTATCGCCAGGTACTGAATGAATATTACTGTGAAAACAAGATAACTTTACATATGCTTGAAAAATCGATAAAAGAAAAAAGATATGATGATGCTGCGCAAATAGTGCATAAAGTAAAGAGCAGTTCGGGCAGCATAGGTGCAAAATCACTGTATGGGACAGCCATTTCCTTACAGAAGGCGCTAAAAGAGAAAAGGGAAGATGAAATTTCATCATTGTATGCCAGGTTTTCAGCATTATTTGAAAAATTGATTGAAGAGATAAGCGGTATAGTATAAAAAGTCAGTTTAATTGTTAAAGTGAGGGATATATTGTGCAAATAAAGATTTTAGTTGCGGAGGATTCGGCGTCCGACAGGTTAATCATTAAAAGCATGCTGAGCGATTATTGTATTTTGACGGCATGCGACGGCCAGGAAGCCATGCGTGTGCTGGAAGAGCACAATGACGTTAACATATTGATACTTGATCTTAATATGCCCAACATGGATGGCTTTAAAGTTCTTGAAACAATAAAAGACGACGAGCGCTTCCGGAAACTGCGTACCATAATACTGACAGTTTATGACGAACTGGACAATGAAATCAAAGGTCTCAGCCTTGGTGCCGTTGATTATATCCGCAAACCAATTAATATGTATTCATTGAAGGCGAGGATTGATGTTCATGTTGCGCTGTTGCGCGCGGAGCAAGCGCTTGAACGGGAACTTGACGAGCAGACGGTTACCTTTGACATGATTTTCAATCAGGCACCTATCGGCATTGCAATTGTTCACGAGTTGAAAAATTCTGACAAGCGTGTGGTAAAAATTAACTCAACATTTGAGCAGATTACGGGCAGAACAAAAGAAGAAATAATCAGTACAGGTTGGGAAAAGATAACTCATCCCGATGATTTGGAGGAAGATCTGAAAAACTTCAACAGGCTTAGAACAGGCAAAATCAAGATATATACGATGGATAAGCGGTATATCAGACCCGACGGGTCAATAGTCTGGGTTCATATGATTGTTGCTCCGCTGACAGCAACAGATGATCAATTCTTCAGTCATATCTGCCTGGTCCAGGATATTACAGACCGGAAAGAAGTTGAAAAAGCATTATATGAAAGCGAACGCAGCAAATCAGTTTTTCTTTCCCAACTTCCCGGGCTTGCATACAGGTGTAATTACGATTATGACTGGACAATGCAGTATGTTTCCGATGGTTGTTATAATCTTACGGGTTATCATCCGGAGAGCCTGTTATATAACTGGGATCTTTCATATAATGATATCATTTCTCCCGAATACCGGCAAACTCTATGGAATAAATGGCTGCAGATTCTGCCGAAAAGACAGCCTTTTAAGCATGAGTATGAGATTATAACTGCAACAGGTGAAAAGAAATGGGTTCTGGAACTGGGGCAGGGAGTATATAACGAGCAGGGTGAAGTTGTAGCGCTGGAAGGGATTGTCCTGGATATATCTGACAGAAAAGCAATTGAAGATAAATTAAAATACAATAACGAACATGACAGGTGGACCGGATTGTTTAACCGCGAATATCTGGTGTCAGTCCTTGATAATGATCTTGAAACAAGGAGAAATTCCAAAAAGGCACTTATTGGCATTAACCTCAGCGCAGCACAGGTATTAACGGTAAGATACGGGTTCCAGTATACACAGAACCTGATAAAAAAAGTGGCCGAAGCTTTGAGTAAACATTGCACCGAAAACCGCCATCTGTTCCATGTCGGTGAGAACCGCTTTACATTCTATCTCATTGATTATAAGGATAAGAACGAGCTGGTTGATTTCAGCAATATTATTTCTGAAACCTTAAAATCATTGTTTGTAACAGACAGAATAAGCGGAGGTATTGGAATTCTTGAAATCGGACTGAACCAGAATGAAGCAGATGCAGAGTTGCTTCTCAGAAGGCTCCTGATCGCTTCAGAACGATCTGTAAGCTTGTATGACAAGGACTATGTAATATGTTTTTACGATGAAGAACTGGAAGCCATGATTAACCGTGAAATAGACATTGAAAGAACTCTTGATGCCATAGCTAATGATGCCGATACCAGGGACGAACTGTTTTTACTGTATCAGCCGATTTTGGACTTAAAATCAGGTTTGATTTGCGGCTTTGAGGCATTGGGCAGAGTAAAATCAGAAAAGCTTGGGATTATATCTCCAATTGAGTTCATTCCTATAGCTGAGAAGACAAAACTCATAATTCCTGTCGGCGAAAAGGTCATTATCAACTCGTTTCGTTTTATAAAGAAGCTGAGAGAACACGGTTATGAAAATATCCACGTTTCGGTCAACATTTCGGTGATTCAGCTTTTGGATCCTGATTTCACAACAAGGCTGTTTGAATTAATGGACGAAATGCATGTTAGTCCAAGGAACGTCAGCATTGAGATTACTGAATCGGTCTTTACTTCTGATTTCGGGTACATCAATAATATTATTGGAAAATTGAGGGAAGCGGGGATACACATCGCGATAGACGATTTCGGTACAGGCTATTCCTCGTTGGCCAGAGAAAAAGAACTGAATATTGATTGTCTGAAAATTGACAAGTATTTCGTTGACAATTTGCTGGATACGGAACTGGATAAGGTGATTACAAGCGATATAATTTCCATGTCGCATAAGCTGGGGCATTGTACGGTTGCAGAAGGGGTTGAACACCAAATGCAGCTTCATTACTTAATGGAACATGACTGCGACAGGGTTCAGGGATACCTGATCAGCAAGCCCCTGGATGAGGAATCCGCCATTAAATTCCTGGACATGGCCTACGAAGTGGGACGAAGGGACAGGTTCACTGTCCCTTTTTTTATTGATCAGTTCATCATGAAAAAATGGGGCTAAAACAAAATATTTAAACTCAAACAGGCCGGTTCACCCCGGGATATATCACTTTTGCCAATACTCCAGGGTCATAAGCTTGTTTCTCAGCCAGTTTGACATTTGCTCAGGAGTTCCCCAATTCCAATGAGAGACAACATCTTTAATTACATCCTCCATATTTGAATACTTATGAACTCCATTGATATAACACCATTTGCAATATTTGTCGTTTACCGTACCATCCGACTCGCGGCTGAGGGTATCTTCATCATTCAATGGAGAACCACAAACCTGGCAAATCATATTGCGTTCCTGTCCTAATAGAGTATTGATTGATATACCAAAAACTCTTGAGATTTCTTTAAGCATATTTGTACTTGGCACAGTTTCACCGTTTTCCCACCTTGAAACCGCTTGCCTTGTTACATGCAGTTTCTGCGCCATTTCTTCCTGGGATAAGTTGTGTTTTTTTCTCAGATTAAGAATAACATCCTTGGTTTCCATTTTTTATCACCCCTTTGAATATAAATATATCATAAATTTGTCCGGCAGATAAAGCAACTTGCTGTTGCTGGAACCTACTCCATGTCTGACTGCAAAAAATGTTGATCCATGCAGGTAAAAAAAATGTATAATATATATTAGAATTTTTGGCTTTAATGAAAGACAGGGATATCAAATATGAACTTGTACAGAAAGTATTTCAATAAATACAAGATTCCGTTCCTGACAGCAGTCTTTTGTGTTGCATCCGAGGCAATCTGTGATTTACTTGGTCCCACGCTCATGTCAAATATCATAAACTATGGTGTTGCCCGGCAGCAGATTTCACAGGTATATTACTGGGGAGCCTGTATGCTTTTGGTAACCGTTCTTGGTGCGTGCTTTGCGGTTACACGAAACATACTGGCCAGTAAAGTTTCCCAGCGTATGGGAGCAGATTTACGATATGATTTATTTGAAAAAATTATATATTTTTCAGAACAAAGCGTTGATAAAATTGAAAGCGGCTCGCTCATTACACGCATGACCAATGATACATCTCAGATAACACAATTTGTTAATGGCATAATGCGGATTTTCATGAAGGCTCCTATTACATGTGTCGGCAGTATTGTTCTTGCCAGTTTGCTGAACTTCAGGCTCAGCCTCATAATTTATGGTATTGTCGCTATAATTGCCACCCTTATAATAATCAGTATGAAGCTTAGCTATCCTAGGTATTCGATATTTCAGAAAGCCATGGACAAGGTAAACTCGGTTGTACAGGAGTACCTCATAGGAGTACGGCTTGTCAAGGCTTTTGGAACTTATGAACAGGAAAGCGATAAGTTCGAAAATGCAAATTCAAACCTGATGCAGAGCGGAATATCCGCCCAAATGATTATCACGCTGATATCACCTGTTATTACCCTTACAGTCGGCATAGGCACGGTTGCTGTTATATACGCAGGCAGCAGGCTTTTCGCCCTGGAGCTTGCAAATCCCGGCGATATTACCGCTTTTACAGTATATATGGCACAAATACTCACATCCTTGATTATGATTACCAATATATTTAATGTGTTTGTGAGGACAAAGGCTTCCACAGCCCGTATAAAAGAAGTGCTTGACTGCGATGGGGATTTTGCCGGGAACGGTGTGGTAAAAGACCTGAACGGAGATATTGAGTTTAAAAATGTCACTTTTGCCTACCCGAACGGCAGCGGGGTGCCCGCGTTGAAAAACCTGTCCTTTTCAGTTAAAAGCGGTGAGAGCCTTGCAATAATCGGACCTACAGGTAGCGGCAAATCCACTATAGCCTGGCTGCTGCTGCGGTTCTACGATGTAAACAGTGGAAAAATACTGATTAATTGTCATGATATAAAAGAGATGAGTATTGAATCTGTACGCAAAAACATAGCCATAGTACCCCAGAAACCAATGCTTTTTTCAGGAACGGTTGCTGAAAATATCAGGTGGGGAAACAAGAATGCCACAGACGAAATGCTGCACCAGGCTGCAGAAATGGCCCAGGCAGATTTTATCAAAAAGATGCAGGATGGCTATGAAAGCCTTCTGGGAAGTGCAGGGGTGAACATTTCAGGCGGCCAGAAGCAGCGCATATCGATAGCCCGTGCAATACTCAAAAATTCACCTATACTTATTCTCGATGATGCCACCAGTGCACTGGATGCGGTAACAGAGGCAAAAGTACGTAATAACTTAATCAATAAGAATAAAAGACAGACAGTAATAATCATAACACAACGCTGCGGTACAGCAATGTTTGCAGACCGTATTCTTGTTCTGGATAATGGTGAAAAGGTTGGATTCGGCACCCATGATCAGCTGATGAAGGATTGTGAGGTATACAAGGATATTTACAGGACTCAGATTGAAAGCAGCAAGGAGGCATAATGAATGGCACAAAACATACCCAGACCTGAAGCAAAGATGCCGACAATCGGCAACAGACCTGCAGGTGGTGGTCCCAGCCGGTTTGCTCCAGGTGCAAAGCCGAAAAATGCAAAAAGTACCATGATGCGTATAGTAAAAATATACATGCGCTGGGCAAAATCAATCTTTCTGGCTATGTTCCTTACCGCCGTATCATCATTGATATCGGTTGCAATTCCTTATTTTATTGGAAAAACCTTTAATACTTTTGAACTTTCAACCCGAACGGTCGATACAGGTATGCTTGTATGGTATTTGCTGGTTATTGCAGCTTTACATATAACCAACTGGCTTATTTTATCTCTGAACGGAGTAATTATCCTTAAGGTTTCAAATAAACTTGTATACACACTGCGTAAGGATGTTTTTGAAAAGATGCAAAAGCTTCCGCTGGGATTTTACGATACACGTTCCCATGGCGACACAATGAGCAGAATTACCAATGATGTGGACAATATCAGTTCGACGATTGCACAGACAACAACGCAATTAATATCAAGTATTTTAACACTGGCAGGTTCTTTAATCGTTATGATAAGACTAAACCTGCCACTAACCCTCGTTGTTTTATTATGCATTCCCCTTGTTACCATTCTGACACGTGTAATTGCATCGCGAAGCCGTGCGCACTTTTCTGCCCAGCAGCGCAATCTGGGTGCACTAAATGGAATAATTGAGGAAAACATCCTGGGGCTGAAAATGGTAAAAGCCTTTGGAAAGCAGCAGGATATCCTGGAGCAATTCAAGGAGATTAATGAAAAGCTGAATGAAAGCAGCACCAAGGCTCAAATCTGGGCAGGGTATATGATGCCTCTTTTGAATGTCATTAACAACCTGATTTTCACGATTACCGCAATCGCAGGAGGAATACTGTCGGTCGGATATAACCTTCCTGTCGGAACTGTGGTAAGTTTCCTTAGCTATTCAAAACAGTTTGCGCATCCGCTGAACTCCATTGCAGGCATGTTTAATACGATACAGTCGGCCTTGGCCGGAGCTGAGCGTGTTTTTGAAATCCTCGACAGTGAAGAAGAGACTGCTGATGCTGAAAATGCCATTGATTTGGACAAACCAAAGGGAGATGTTGAATTCTATAATGTATGTTTTTCATACAATAAAACCGTCCCTGTATTAAGGAACGTGAGCTTCAGCGTTAAGGCGGGGGAAGTTGTTGCCCTGGTGGGTGAAACAGGCGCAGGGAAAACCACAATCGTTAATCTTCTTATGCGTTATTACGATGCCGACAGCGGAACTATTTTAATTGACAATAAGCCCATTGCTGAATTGAAACGCAACAGCCTTAGAAAATGTTTTTCGGTAGTGCTGCAGGATACTTGCCTTTTTACAGGTACAATTATGGATAACATCCGCTATTCGAAAAAGGATGCGACCGAAGAGGAGGTAATAAGGGCTGCCAAGATAGCACGTGCCCATGATTTCATAGATAAGCTGCCTAAAGGATATTATACAATGGTATCGGGTGCAACAGATAATTTAAGCCAGGGGCAGCGGCAGCTCATAGCCATTGCCCGTGCAGTGCTGTGCGACAGTTCTATTCTGATTCTTGATGAAGCAACCAGCAGTGTTGACACCAAGACCGAGAAGGATATCCAACGTGCTTTGGTCAGCCTGATGAAAAACCGTACAAGCTTTTTGATAGCCCACCGTTTGTCAACGATAAGGGATGCCGATCGTATTATGGTTATAAGTGACGGAAGAATAATTGAGAGCGGAAACCATGAAAGCCTTATGAATGAAAAAGGGCATTATTACAAAATGGTAATAAGCCAGATGGGTAATATGGCATGATGAAACACATTCATATCCAAATTCTCTGGGGAAGACAGTGAAACTGGGCTAATTTCAGCAGATTGCAGAACTGAAACAACTTTATATTTAATGGATTCAAAAGAAAACATGGCTTGAATAGGAACAAGCAATTAGAAAGCTTAAGCAGTACTTTTCGGGGAAAACACCGAAAACGCAGCCGGCAATTATAGCGTAATGGCCCACGTATGACATTGGCCCGATGGCAAGATTGAATACCGCTCCATGTAAGTCGGCATATGTGTGAACTGCGACAGATAAAGGCCTTTTGGAAAAATAAGCGGTTATGTCATACGCAAGTAATTATATACATCCAAATGCTAAGTATTTATTGATAATGAACTGAAATGTGAACCGTCATATTGTAATATGAATTGTTACTAATTTATAAAAATCTGCATAAAACTATATATTTATCACGAGATTTATCTAAAAGCATATGTTTTTCTATTGACAGGTAAAATAGATAGATATAAGATTTACCTAATATACTGAATGTTATAAGTAAGTAATGTAATAAATCACAATTCTGGCGCAGTCAGGAGAGAATAACTGAATAACTTTCAAGGAGAAATAGATTCCAATGAGCATCAGAACAAAAATGTTAGTTGTGTTTATTCCCATTATATTGGTTTCTACAGTATTAATTACTTCTGTCTCAATTTTTGAATCAAAAGAAGGACTGGAAAACCAGATAGAAGCAAGAATAAATGCAGCACTTGCAGAAATAAATGAATCCATTGAGCATGAATTTACAGCCCACAGGCAAATTGCTGAAGCAGTGGCTTCTGTGTATGAAGCAAAGGGAAATGAAATATCAAAAACGGGCTACAGAGCGATTATTGAACAATAGTGTTAATAAGGTAATTGTAATTACCATGGCAGTTTTTCTGTTAACAATTTTATCAATAATTTTATACAGTGTTTCTTTTACCACACGTATCAAGCGCTTTGTAGAGAGCCTTGGATTTATTGCAAAAGGTGACTTTACGCAAACTGTTGAAGTAAAAACTAAAGATGAAATTGGAAAGATGGGTATTTACTATAATAGCGTTCTTGAAAAATTAAAAGATATGGTTGGTACCATTTCGGGGAACTCAGAAAACATCGCCGGTATGACAGAGGAATTGTCCGCAAAATCTCAAATGGCGGCTACTACATCTGAAGAAGTCGCGAAGACAGTTGTAGAAATTGCCAGAGGTGCGATGGAGCAGGCAAAAGACATTGAAAATATAGCCGGCAACCTGGAAGAGTTAGGTAATTTGCTTGAGCGGGATGTAAACCATATTCAGGATCTCAACAGCGCTGTAGCACAAATTGAAGAGCAAAAAGAGGATGGTCATAAAATTCTTGGAAGCCTTGTTGAAAAGACAGAAAGAAGCAACGATACCATATACGAGATTTATCAAGTGATAGTGAGCAGTAAAGAGAGCGCAGAGAAAATAGCAAAAACCAGTGCCATGATTAAAGGCATTGCTGATCAAACAAACCTTCTTGCCTTGAATGCTGCAATAGAAGCCGCCAGGGCAGGAGAAAAGGGCAGAGGTTTTGGTGTTGTTGCTGAAGAAATAAGAAAGCTGGCAGATCAGGCAAACAGCTTTGCCGGTGATATAAAGCAAGTAATTGATGAAATCAGGTCTAAGTCGCAATCCGCTGTAGAGACAATGGATGAAGTCAGGCAGATTGTTGATGACCAGAATAAAAGCGTAAAACAGACAGAAGCTAAGTTTAATGGAATTGCAGAAGCGATAGATGTTATAAAATCCATAATCGATAAGCTTAATCAATCTTCTGAAACCATGACAGGACATAAAAATGAAATCATAGAATTAATTCATAACCTGTCGGCAATCTCTGAAGAAAATGCGGCCGGAACAGAAGAGGCGTCTGCGTCGATGGAAGAACAAGCTGCCGTAATTCAGGAGATGGCAAACTTCGGAGAAAATTTAGCCGGAATTGCAGAAGAATTAAGACTGCTGACAGCAAAACTTAAGGTGTGAAATACTAATATGAATCAGGACCCATTGTCCCCGGACAATGGGTCTATTTTTGTATAACAAGGTTTATACGCCGGCACTGTCATTATAGTTGGCTTGACAATAATACTGTTTGAAGTACTATGCTAGTTTCACGATGAATGCAGACTGATCCGATGCGTCAGCTTGAGGTTTTGGGCATATATGAGAAGCTGACTGAAAGGGAAAACCTGTGCTTTTTTGCTTCCCTTTACAAAAAAGGCTTGATGCCAACAAACTGCTTAAAAGCGTGGGTTTGTTACATGATGCTGATAAACGTGTATCAAAATTTTCAAAGGGAATCAACCGTTGAAAGAAAACCGGCAAGTGAAACCAGGAAGATGAGATTGCTGAAAAAGTCAGGTAAATGTTTTACGGAGTAATTTTTCTTTTCATATGGTAAATTATCACAGAAATATTTTCACCTCCTTGCATTATTTTGTGATATGAGATAAACTTATTAATGTAGACTTATTAAGGTAAGTTTAAAAAGTGTCGGAGGTGAATGAAAAATGGCATATCTA